>ENA-UPSA01000340-UPSA01000340.1-bioreactor-metagenome-genome-assembly--contig:-NODE-340-length-71327-cov-19.160624_pt1 | contig 71327 bp, 57 predicted proteins | sample MGYA00238183_ERZ773288 | MGnify/ENA primary metagenome ERZ773288 (study PRJEB29028, sample SAMN07631243) | bioreactor metagenome | isolation source: Switchgrass digestor | place: USA: Dartmouth... | reverse complement strand
GACACGATGATTATTCACACTTGCCAACAAATTCTACTCCACCCCCAATGCCTTAAAGACAGCATCTTCTGCAGACTGGTAGAATATTATATTAAAAGAGCCTACAAGTTCTGGTGGTACAGTTCCTAGATCTACTGCTGATGTTAGGGGTAATAATACTTTCTTTGCACCGCTATCCAAGCATACTTGTAGGGTATTGGCTAACTCTTCTACCTTTATTAAGGTTCCTCCTATACTTACATCTCCTAATATGGCCAGACTAGAAATAGCAGGTTTTCCTAATGCTACTGAACATATTGCTATTATGGTTGGTAATGTTAAACTAGATGTCATGCCTATTCCATTTAAGTCATGAACATGAACAAGATAATCTTTTGTAGTGGTACTTATTTTCCCACTTATGTTTTGGCTATTGGCTTTTAAATACTTAAAGGCATTATCTACTGCTTCTTTAGCTTTAGAATTAGAACCTAAACCTGTTCTTTCAAACTTGCCAGTTCCAGAGATCATTTGGGTTTCTAACTTAAATACCCCAAGCATACCTGAACTTCCCCTGGATACAGTATACAAATGCCCTGGTTTGCCTATACCTTCTGGGATAAGAGTTCCTCCACCTTGTTCAGGAACTGGTACATACTCTTCCTGGAAGCTTTCATTATCTATGTAAGAAAAGTTAACATCGTAAAATTCCATGCCTCCAATTTTTTTTAGCTGTTCTTTAACCCTTCTTCTCATTTCCAAGGCTATTCTTAAAATTTCCTCTATATCATCTTTTGTAAATTCACCATGAGGATATACTAGTTTTACTAAGCCAGACACTGTCTTTTTAACAGCAATGGTATCTCTCTGATTTAATTGGCTTCCCAATCTAAAATACCTTTCGTAGGCATCCCCATAGGAAATTTTTCTTAATTCCCTCATTACTTCGGCCAAATAATCTGTAATAAATCCATAATTATCTGTGAAGAATTCTGGTCTATATTTGGGAATTTCCCAACCTGGACAATAGCAGTGCATCCTATCTAAGAACGCAGTATCCATTCCCATGGCTTCAGGAAAAGGGTCAAATAGGTGGGATGTCTTCAAAAGTACATCTACAGACTGGTTGATGTTCCCTACAAAGGCAAAGGATGCGGTGGCATTTTTTTCTTCCTTCCCTCGTGAAAAGGAACCAGATGCCATATAATCCTTCATTATTTGGATCCCATCTTTATCTTTAAAAGTTATTCCTGCTACCTCATCAAAAGCTACACAATCCCACAAGCCTACTAGGCCTATCTGTCTTGTATTCATGTTGTAGAAAAGATTAGCTACAGTAGTTTGTCCGCCAGAAACCAATATGGAATTTGGGGAAATTTCTTTATAAACATGGGACTTTCCAGTGCTTCTTGGCCCTAATTCACAGTAGTTATAATTGTTTTCTACCAGGGGAACTAGCCTCAGTAAATGTAGCCATTTTTGTCTCTTGTTAAGTTTATCCGGCTCTATACCAGTGCTTCTTAAAATTACATCTACCCACTCATCAGTAGTAAAGGCTTCCCTACCCCTTTTGAATTCTTCCATATCAATAGTTGGCATCTGAATTGGAGTCAGTTTATTTATAATAAAAGGAACCCTATTTTTGTCTCCTTCATCGTAAAAATACTCCATCTGTACTATGCACCAGATACCCCCTGCTAGAAGCCTTTCGTATTGCGAAGGATAGCTACTAGATATGGGTATGCCAGTAAGCCCTAAATTAGAAAATTCCGCTACATAGGTATCAGTTCTGTAATTTAACTTTACCGATACCTTGTCTATAACAGTATAACTTCCTAATTCCCTTATCTTTGAAATTACCTTCTGGGCCTCATCAGGTCTAACATAGTTTCTAGATAATATATTTTTTACATTCTGGACTCCCTGCTCAATTATCTCTTCATCCTGTGAAGAACAATACATTCCGAGCAAATATTCCAGTACATAGACTGGAACATTTGCTCCTTCTTTTATCCTCTTGGTCAAATCTTTTCTTACAATTTTTCCAGAGAAATGGGTTAATAGTTTATCAAGTAATTTATCCCTATCAAGCAAATTAGCCATTTTAATCCCCCTTATATATCAAAGCCAAAGTCATCTGCAAAAGCTATATCTATGATAACCTTCTGTCTATAGATCTCCATGCCCGTTTCTGTATCTATTATTACTAAATAGTAATCTTCATCCCTATTGTATTTTTGATTTCTAAGCCTGAACTTAAGGTTAAATATGCGGTCTGCAGAATTTTGTGATTTGCTTTTAGCCACATAGATCTGTTCGTTGGATATCAATTGACCTTCTTTATCTATAAAGCAAATCTTGTATTCTGCAGGTTTGATAACATCCGAAACTGGCTCCTGCTGAATAAAGTCTAGGCTAAGCAATAAGTTGGTTATCTTTGAAAGCATACTTATAAGGGTTATTTTTACCTTGTCAGTTTCTACAGCACCTATTACAGTTTTAACCTCAATTACAGGAATTATTATCTCCTGAGGAGAAGCCCCTCCATGCACAAAATTTTGTCCTCCCCCCTGTACCTTAAACACATTGGATGTTAAGGGTGTAATAATTGTTCTGGTATCATAATTACCTAATATATCAGAAACTATCATATTTCTAGTGCCTACAGCATCGTATTTGTTCTCTGATATGATAAATCTTCTATTGATCATGTCTTCACTTTCATAGAATTTATCTATCTTGTCTGCTTCTTTAGTTTTGCTTCTTGTATATATAAAGCCATGATCAGCTGTGATTATAAATTTAGTTGCTGATACATTGTTAGTTAGCTTTTTAATGATATACTCTATCTCATCCATGGCTTCATAACATACATCAAATACCTCATCCTCTGCACTATAAGCCCTAGCATCTATCTGGTTATGGTAAATATATATTACCTGCTTGCCAGTAAAAAACTTCCTTAACTCTTTCTTATTCATCTTTATAAGTTCATCGTACTGTATACAATCGCTTTTAGGATCTCTTGCTTGCAATATGGCCTTTCTTTCGGCTAGATTACTAGTAGATTTTTCATCTACAAAGACCTTATAATCATCATCAAGTCTAATAGTTTTGTTTGGTAAAAGGGCTGCCATACCTAAACTTGTATAGCTGGGAAACATTCCAATTATAGGTTCCATTTTTGCATCAATCTTTTCGTCGAACTTAAACCTTTCAACTAATTCCTTAGCTATTTCATATCTGAATGCGTCAGATATTATAACAACGATTCTCTCTTTTCTTCCTGCTATGAAATTATCATAGAAATTTTTTTGAAGTTTGTACCTATTTTGCAAGTCATCATAATCTAATTTCCCAGTAAATTCTTTTGAAAGTACATCTAAATATTTATTAATATAAATGTTTTCTACTAGAGTTTGTAGTTTTTCGAATATGCCCTTATTCTCAACCTTATCTAAATGGTAATAAAACTTTCTATAATAGCTGTCAATTTTATAATATTCTTTATCATATTGGTCTACTAAATCTAGTAAATTATCTACTGGTTCAAAATCCTTATTGGATATTATATAATAGGCATTTAATAAGACATCGTACTTATGGCTATATAGGTCCTTAAAATGCTTGAATTTCCTACTCTTACATATTTCAGGTATTGATAGGCCCTTTACTTCAGCATTTAAATTTTCATCCAGTAATCTATCTATAACCCAATTTATTATTAGTTTGTCTATACCTTTAAAGACATCTACTTCTATTAAATTTTCTATTTCTAAATCTTTAAAAGTCCCATCTCCACTTATAGCTTCATATACCCTATCTGAAATTTGTCTAAATGCATCTTTATACAAGTTACTATTCATCATCTGGTCTACAAAGGCCATAACTGTACCCGGCTTATCCAATACATATTTCTTTAATTTTGAAGGCAAGCCATTACTCATTTGGTTTTTTGCATAGGTTAATAATAAGCTCATAGAGAGCTTTAAAAGACTTGGCTCCTCGTCTATATACCCAAAATTTATCCTACAATACTTCCAAAAGGCCTCATCTAATCCATACTTTGCAAATTCCTTCATATGTTTATTGTCGGAAAAGCCTTCAGATAATATAAGCCTTACTACTTCTTCAAAGTTAGCAACCTTCAATTTAACAGCAGCAGACAATAGGCCTATTTCTATAGCCTCTTCACTATTGTAACTATCAACCTCTAGCTTATAGAATCTTTCATGCCTTTCTTTAGCATTGAAAAACTTTATATACTTTTCTATTACAGGCTTTAATTTTTGATCTATACTTAAATCTTCTACTATTTGTGATGCTTTATCTGCAGTAAATTCTTTAGAATAAAGAATAATATCAATTAAATGATTCTCCCTATCATCTGGTCTTTCAAAAGGAGCATATATTAGATAATTGCTTTCTTTATCTTTTCTTTCCAGCAATACTTTAGTTGCAAAAGTATTTGTGGGAGTTAGATAATGGATTTTAGCATTTTTTAGCTTTAGGTCTTTTATGTCTTCTACATATTCTTGTTTTTCATCATACCAAAATATAATAACTCTCTCTTCTTTATCAAATTCCTTGTTTAATTTATCTTCAATCTGCCTTAAATTTAACTCTGCCATGGGCATACAACTCCTTAAATTTTAGCTAATATTTGATATTTTTTACCCTTATCATCAGTTTGTACTTTTTCATAGTTTACCTTTACACCATCATCTAAATCAATACCTATTCTTGATACTGCTATATGGCCTAGCTTTTCATCGTATTCTTTACACTCCTTAAGCTGCTTTGTTATCTTTTCTAATTCCTTTTCTGACCTTGCTACCTCCCTTGGATCCTTGCTTTTTACTATGTTATCCTTTAATAATTCTATCCTATTTTCATAGCGGTTTTGTAGTTTGTGTAGGTAATCTATCCTTACCCTGCCTGTTGTATCTTCATTGTATCTGTGCATATAGATTAAGGCTTTAAAGCCGTTTTGGCTGCTTTTCTTTGTCTTTCCTGCTGAACTATCGTACAGCCAATAGATTGGTCTTTTCTTATAAGTTTTAACATGGTCTTTGTAAAAATCATTTAGAAAATAGTTCCTTATCTTTTCCCTTGGGGTGCCTTTTCCCTTTAGTGAAGCTGCTATAAATTCTAGATTTTCTTCTAATGTTTCTTCTCCAAAGGCTACCTTTACAAATTCTACAAATCTATTTACTAAGTCATCCTTAAAGTATTCTTTATCTGTTATTACTACTACATTGTCCTCTACTGGCTTGAACTTTTTATATCTACTCATATCAAATTCTCCACCGGCATATATAAGTCCTTTTTCATCTAAGCTGTATCTGCCAAACATACAGCCTACTCCATAGGATATAAAGGATTTGATTACATCTTCCTTGGTTAGGATGTATTGGTTACCCTTAATATCTTCGTATATGTCCTTCTTGTCATCAAATATTTTAGTTATAGTTATATCCCTATCGGATACTTCAGGGGTTAGTTCATCTTCTAAGCCATAAATTTCTATAAATATTTCATTTAGCCTTTCTTCGTTTTTCTTAAGTTTAGCAAAGTTGTTGTTAGCATATTCTTTCCAATTATCATAGGCCTTTTCTATAGTAGCTGGTACTTGTCCTCCTTGTTTGCTTTCATCTAGTAATGGGTGAATTTCAAAGTCCCAAGAGGTTTCAAAGGAGTCCCAGTCGATTTTGGAAATCTCTATGTTTTCTTGGACTAAGGAGTCTATTTCTGGTTTGTGTGTTTGTGAGTAAATTAATGGTATTTTTGCTATTGAGCCTGCATTAAAACTTAAAGTTGGAGCCAAAAACTTTAAAACTTCCAAAGAAACTTTTGAATTTAACAAAGAATTCATATAGAATAATGAGATTGATTCTGTTTCCATAAATAGTGCTGAACCATTACCAAAAATTGAGTCTTGCAGATATCTAACACCTATTTTCCCACTACTTATACTTGACCATGTTATACATTTTTTAAAATAATATTTTATATTTTGAGGTCTTGATTTTAAACTGCCATCTTTATTTCTATAGTTTCTTAATTCTTGCCCATCGTTCTCCCAATTTACAACATCTGTTTTATTTCCATACCATTTTCTAAATCCTCCACCTTTAGAAAACGGCTGCCACTTTTCTTTATTAAACATTTTATTTATATCTACTTCATACCAATCTCTTTCAAATCTATCTTTATTACATGTATCTAGACCTTTACCTACATAACTATATTGTGATATAGGTTTTTCTTTAAATATACCTATTATCCTTTCACTTGCCCAATAAGCTATAGGACTTCCTGGTATTAATTTAAAGTTATCTTGATTAGTTTCATAATAATATCCACAATCTGGGTTTTCTATAGCTTCTAGTGCTTTTATTTCTTTTTCTCTTGCATTACCAAAGTCTACAAGTCTAATATAGACACATATGTAGTCATTCAATTTGTTTTTCATCATTATAAAGGCTGTAGATTGTACTACTTCTCCACCAATTTCCTCAAAAGCTCTAGGTCCCAAGTGTAACATATTAATTATATTATTTTCTAAAAGCAGTCTCTCTCTGTACTTTTCAAAGCTTGATAAAAACATCCATGAATGTTGATTTATCATCCCACAATATCCATCTTTTCTTAGTAATTCCTCGCATTTTTCCATAAATACTGCAAATAAATCCGCTTTTGTATTCTTATATTTTTTATCTAAGTACTTAGTTAAATTTGCACCCATATATCCTCTACCTAGATAAGGAGGATTAGTAACTACTATTTCATATTTATTTGATAGTATTTTAGTTAAATTAATAATTGACATTAATTTTTCTTGTGTTTCTTCTATCCCCATTAACTCCATAGGAAGGGCATTTGCATCATCTGCGTGTTTTACAAACTCAATTAATTTATCATAATCATATTCCTTCTCAACTTTGATAATAGAACCTAATTCCCTTGCATTTTCAAACAGATCTAATATTTCTAGAATATCTTCTCTTAATTCCTTTCTTGCATCATCACCTATAGTTCCACCCAAATATCCTATTTGTTTTCTATTAATATTATCGCTGTCTGTAAAATAATATAAGTTGTTCTTTAAACCCTTATTAAGTATTCTCCTACTATACTGCCTTCCTTTCATCATGAGGGAAAAGTAGGCCAACTGATATGCCCTTTTATCTATATCTAATCCATATAGGTTGTTCTCTATTATACTTTCTGCTGCTTCACTTTCTGTGTAGCCTTCTTCCAAGTAAAATTGCATAAACATATCAAAAGCATATACTAATATATGGCCACTTCCCATGGCAGGGTCTATAAACTTTATGTCTTCAACTTTTAGCTTTTTCCTATCTTCTCTCATCTTTTTTAGCTTTACCTTTACCTCTTCTACCTGCTCGGCCTCTGGTAGATAATATTTCCAACCATATTCTTTGGCTAGTTCTTCCTCACTTTTATTGCTCCCCATTGCTATTCTTCTCTCTATCCACAATCTACCTAATGAGTTTTGTACCATATATTTAACTATCCATTCTGGGGTAAATAATTGGGTTTTTGCTGGTAGAGTATTTTTATCTACCTTCTTATTCTTCTTTACAGCTGCATCTACTTCTTCTTTGGGTACAGTATTATAATACTGATACAACCATCCTATTACCTCAATCTGCCCTGTTTTATTTATATCAAAAGGCTCTTCTCCTAAGTCTTCAATTAGCTTATACACTACTCCCTCTGGATCGGTGTAGGATATGGTTAGAAGTAATTCTGCATAGTCATCGGTTTTTTCAAATAGTTCTGGTAAGTAATCATTTAAGGCATTGCACTGTTTTATAAACATAAACTGAAACATCTCATCCATGGCTTCCTTGCTGCCATCCAGTTTTAGTTCATCTAGTCTCTCAAATTCTTCCTCTGTTATTCCTATATCTGTATCTCTATAATAAGTAATAAATTCTGGTTCTCTAACTCCTTTTCTGCCTGATGATAATACCCTCATCCTGTCAGGCATATAGTTGTTTACTTCCATAAATCTTATAGCTGTTATTCTATTGAACCAGGTATAGGCTACTTCTTCTATTAGGGTTTTGTAGGCTGTTTTGTAGTCTGATTCCTTTTCCCTCTTTCTTAACTCTTTTACCAGTTTTTCATATTTTCTTACATCATCACCACTTATTTTATATGTATCCCTTTCACCTATATGGAATATTTTCAAATCATCAGTAGATTGAGGAAGAGGGTCTTTAATACCCTCTTCTGTTATTCCTATTAATCTAGCTTTGTCTTGTATATCTTTTATAAGTTTTTCCCTAGCATATATGGCAAAGTTCTTAAGTGCTGTCTTATCCATTTATTGCCCTCCTAAAACTCAATATTTAAAATGGTATTTTCTTCCATTTCCTTTTCCAATCTTTCTCTTAGCTCTTGTAAGTACCTATCTATGTCTTCTTTATTTTCTATACGCCACCAACTAAAGGGATTGATATCCTTTATACTTACATATTTACGCCTTTTGACTGGTCTAACTACAGGTGGAGTTTCTTCTTCTGTGCCATCTTCAGTAGGAGGTTGTGGGGGAATGTCTATTGCTTCAGATATTTCCTTAAGATATCTATTCTTTAGAGTATCTGCTTCAATTTTAAAGCCATTTACCCTTGCCACATTATTGCAAGCTTCAGCCCTTCTAATTAGGTCATCGAAGCCATTGCTATATTTATGTCCAAATCTATCTACTAATCCTGTCTTTACTAACTCTTCCATAACCCTTTCTTTTGCCTTTTCAATCTCCTTTACTACAGGCTCTAGTTCTTTATCTAAAATATCATTATATAGATCAAGGAATTTATCATTTAATTCAGGTAAATCCTTTATTCGTTTATAGGGGCTTGCCATGTCTAATATATATTTCATCTCTTCAACTATTTTTTCTATTTCTTCATTTAATATATAGGACTTACTTTCATCATAAATAGATATATAATGCTGGCTTTTTTCCCATATTTCTTTTTGACTACCTCCGAAGAAAGATTTAATTGGACTGTATCTTTCTGTAAAATCTAAATAAGTGTCTTCATTCTTGTATAAATGTTTAAATACATCCATAGGCTTTGACATGCCCCTAGTATGGTTAATTATCTCAATTCCCTCATCAATCACTCTTTGGCCCGGATACTTACCCTCCTTGTAATTAGCCTTTATTTCCTCTAATTCTTCTATCATATCATTTGCAAGATCATTAAACTCCTTCACCATCATATCTGTATCTTCAATAGTTATTTCTTTATTGAACAGTGAAGAGGCTATGTTTTTTAGGCTTCTTATATATCTTTCATCTACTACTTCTTTTTCCTCTATTAATAATTTTTCTGCATATTGTTTCTTAGTTATATAGTTTATAATTTGGTCTTCATCTTCATTTAATAATGAAACAGTTTCTCCATTTAGAGTAAAGCTTATATTTCCATCTACAAAAAGTTTTGCAATAATCCATTCCACATCAACATCTACAAACCCATAGGGGGCCCTTGTAAATTTGTCCTTTATTTCTTTTAAAGATATCTTATCGTAGGTCTTAGTCCTTAATTTAATATAATCCAATACTTCCCTAATGGCATTTGCATTAGGAGTCTCAGGTTCTCCTAATCGTATATTTCTATTATCTTTATTTTTAAACAAGTTCCTTATATCCAAAAGCTCAACTGGAGTGTCTATATAGTCTAATTTATGGTAGACAACTTCTACTAGCCTTCTTAAACTTTCCTGGACATTAAATTTAAAATTCTTATTATTAAGCTCTAACTTCTCCCCATTTACATAAAACTTTGCTTCTTTTAAAGCCTCCTCTAAATACAATTTTCCCCTATCATAGTATTCTCTCATTTCTTCCCGCTTTATTTCTTTTATTTTTTCTATACTTTGGATTTTGCTGGTTGAGGAAGTCTGTAAATATTGTCCTATCTGCATGGATGTTCTTATTTCCTCTATAAAAGCTCCATCTGGTGGTAAATCTACATAGACTATATTCTCTCTTTGGCTATTCATTCTCAATGTGCTCTCTAGACCATTTTTCTCTGAACTAGGGGTTATGATATCAATTCCAATTTCAAAATTTGCCCTGCCTCCGTAGGCCTCCCCATCTACAAACCTGTTAAAGCCAAAATTATACCTGCTGCCAAATTTATTTGAAGATATTTTGTCTTCTGCTGCCAGGATATCAGTGTAAATGATCTCTGCTATCTTCCTAGTAATAAGTTGAGCTTCAATATGTTGTCTTTTTATCTCCCTATTTACTTCTTGCTCTTCATCAGTTAAGAAAATATAGAAGTCTCCATTCTTTTCTACCAAGTTTTGCTGAATTAATATATTTAAGGCAGTTTGCACCCTCTCTTTAAGTTCAATCCTATCCTCATTTATATGGGATACCATAAGGGTAGTGATATTTTCTAAGTTTGGTTCTATCTCCTTAGTCAAGTATTTAATTAAGAAAAGGGTTTTTAATACATTCACATTGAAATTATCTTCTTCTAGGGTTGGATTGATGTACCTATTTTCCGCTGCTCTAGAAATAACCCCAGCATGGTTATGGTCTAAGAACTTTTCCAGTCCATCGTAAAATACATGGAAGGGAACTAATGTCCCATCGTCTTCATTCATGAGCTTTTCTGCACTTTCCTTAAACAAAGCTAGCATGGAACGCTCCCCTTCTGAAAGGTGCTTGCCACTGGCTCCATGTTGGCGAATGGATGTAAGTACACCACCTAGCAGGTTGAATTGATAGGGTATGAAGGGATAAACTTGGCAGAAATCCTCCTTGTTTTCATATAGCTTTTTCTCTACCCCATCGTTGAATACTAGTAGATTTTTTATTATGGTTTCATTATTTTCATATAGAATGCCTAAAGTTTCCTTAGCCGTTTCTGTTTTTTCTAGTATACGAAGCTTGATTACTTCATCCACATTGGCTGATGTCAGATTAAGTCTAGTGTCGAATCTGCCCTGAATTTTTGAAAAGTCCAATTCTTTAATATTAGTTGCTATAGAATCCAGGTCCTGCTGGCTGGTTACAACTACCCATGCCCTTCCCTGACAAATAGTCCCTAAATCCTCTGTTATGGTCTGCAAGTTAAGCATTAAATCAGAATTTTCCCCTATGTATTGCCCCATCTCATCTACTAAAAATACTATATGATGGTCTTCACCCTTACTGTCTAAATATTCTTTAACCATATGGGCAAATTCTTCTATACTTAGCTCATAGGGTTTGGTTGTACTCCTGCTCCAATCCCTGGCTGTTTCTTCACTCATAAATTCAATATCTACCAGAGTCTTTACCACCTTGTCCTTATGGAATTTAAACTTATGGCGATTTTCCTTCCAATTTAAGTTGTGCATCTCTTCATATCTGGTTTGAAATTCTTCATATTTGCCCTCTTCCATAAGTTGTCTTTCCAAATCTGCTAGATGAGGATCTGTACTAAATCCTAGTTTCTCATTGAAAACCCTTAAAAAGACATTTAAAATTGAATCTTTTCCTTTAGTGCCTGCAGTCCTACTTTTAGAATCTATGTTAAAAAGTATTACATCTGTAGGAGTATTGCATGCCAATTCCATAGCTGCAATAACTGCTGGATCGCCTATCTTTTCATCCTCTATAAAATAATCCAGGGGTCTTTTACCATCTACTTCTTCATTTTCCAATAAATACGCTAGTATTTTTAAGAAATGGGATTTACCACTACCAAAGAAACCTGATATCCAGACCCCTACCTTATCTGTTTTACCTACTATTCCTTTCTTATAGTTTGTAAAAAAATCCCTAAAATGCCTGCGTAATTCTCTAGTCACCACATATTCTACCAACTCTTGTTTTTTATTGACCTTATCATCCTGACCTACTTTAATTACCCCTTGAATATCCCTATCAATGGGCTTTACAAACATGTCTTTTATCTTCATAATCTCCCCTCCTATCTAATAAGCGGAAGTGCTCTGTAATAATGTTCATCATTAAATAAGGAAAATAGCATAAGATTTAAGCCATCATATTTTCCTGGATAAAAGAGTACTATGGGTACTTTATCAAATATCTCAAGAAGCTTATTTAGAACACCATGAGCCCTTAGAAATGGATAGATTTTTCCTACACCTGTTATAAATATTACTGAATTATCAGGAGTATTTTCTATTATATAGTTAGTGAAATAGTTGTCATTGCTATCCATATTAAGTAACTCATATACAGAATTAATTAGGTAATCCATACCATGATTTTCTTCCATTTCTATACAGTCATCTAATAAGCTTTCTTCTTCTATAAAGTCCACCATAATATCGTATAGATCATATATTTTTAACTCAAATTCTTGAGGTATTGTTTCAAATTTTTCCTCTAACTCTTTTAGATATTTTCTCACTTTTAATTCTTCTACGGGTGGATAATCAAATATATAATAGGCAATTTCATTGCTAAGCCCTTTCATTTCCCTAAAGTCTTCGCTGGTTATAACTTTTTCAATCTCCCTTAATTTTTCATCAAGTGTTTTCCCCATACCTATTCCCCCAAAAATATTCTTAAATAAGGATATAGCTCTTTTGTTGTCATTTTTTTCTCTAAATTTATGTCTAAAACAGGTTTTTTAACATTAAATACCTTTCCATTTTCCTCAATCAAATTTGCTTCTTTTAAATATGTTTTGTAAGCTGTTACCAGCCTTTTTTTAGTTTGTAATATAAAATTTGCTACCTTTTCACTTTGTCCAGCCTTGTTTTCAAAAAAAGCTCTTATGTCACTGTTGTCTAATTGCATATTACCTGTCATAATTTTTTCCCTATAAACCTCATACATAAATTCAAAAAATAATCTATCTGTCATCATAACACCTAGTATGTTTAATATTTTTTGGTCTGCAACTGTTAAACTGCTAAACATATTAACTATTTCCTTTGGCAATGCTCTAGTTCGTTTAGATACTTCATTTATCATCTTCTTTCCATAGGCTGCTGACGGTGCCAGGAGTATGTTTTCTTCCTCCTGCATCTTTTTTATTTCATCATCCTTGTATCCCTTATTTAACAATTCATTATACTTTTTAAACTGCTTAAACCAAAAGCCCTTACTTACCATTCCAGCACTATATGGTAGCTCGTTTACGACAACAATATTCACATTTTTCTCATTCACAACTATCATCAGCCCTTCTTAAAAAACAATTATAAATTTTATTAATTTATCTTAAAATTTTCATATATCAACCATATCCTAAGCTTTATCCTTTGATAAATTAAATTGCTTATCAATTACCGAATATTGCTAAACGTATAAATCAACTAGCCCACCTCCTAGTATATACATAGTATATACTAGGAGCAATTTCTTTTCTACATACTCTTGCCTTCAAGATATAACCAATATCTGGTCTTCTTTCAAATCTAAACTTATATTCTATATCTTATAATCTATCTTATAATACCATCTGTTTAAGTATTTTATCTGTCATCCCCACCCCTCTATCCCAACAAAATCCAATATTATATTATAATATTCTACAAAAGTTTGATTTTCCCTCTTTTTAGCTTATTTAAATAGTTTTTTAAAAAGCTTAAACACATCAAAGGTAGTCCTGTTGTATACCTTATTATAAACATGTCTCTTAGGATTCCTTACCCAGCCATAGCCCCTTGGCATTTTTAGGCCAGCTCTGTGGACTACTTGTCTTTTTAGGCTGGTTCTGGCAGCCACCCTCTTTTTTAAGCTTGGCTTCCTCATACCAATTTTCATCCTATCCACCCCTTTATACCTTGTTATGGTAATATTATATTACATTGTTCTGAAAATTTTGTCAATATTTAATAACTATAGTAATAGTTTATTACTTTAATATAAATAAAAAAACCATCAAATATTTGATGGCTTCAATGTGCTTACATATATCCCAAGTCTTGAGGTTTTAGGTCTATATAGGCCAAAGTCTCTTTTAATTCATCATAGGTAATCTTTCCATTTTCATAGTTGGATTTAACATATATTAGATATTCTTTAGGAATGTAGGTTACTCTGGAAGGAACTATAAGGTCAAGGCTATATCCTTCTTCCCTGGTTAGGGCTTGAAGTTTTTCTTTATTTTCCAAGCTGGCAATGTCTATTAAGTCAAAGTATTTTTTTGATGAACAGAGGTTAAGCTGAACCAGCCTTTTAAGCATGGCCTTGTAGCTAACCTTAAAGTAGTTGTGCATCCTCACCACATGTTTTGGCTCCACCTTATCTTTGTCCACATTAACTATCTTATAAAATACTTCCTTTACATAGTCTTCAGGCATCAAAAATTCAGCTGCAAATACATCTGCCTTTTCCTCTTCCTCCTTGTATTTTTCCTTATCTATAAATACCTTTTCCCTCTTTAATATATCTTCATTATATATGATATGGTATAGTTCATGGGCAGCTGTGTAGCGCTCATGGCCCAGGGTAAAGTTGCTATTTAAGTATACTATGAAATGGTCCTCAAAATAGGTGATAAAGCCTGAAAGCTCGTCCAGATCCAAGGGCTTTCTAATTAGAAAGCTGCTTTCAGAAAGAATATCAAATATATCTGATAAGCCTTTTTTGGCAAATTTTATCCTAACTTCCTCTGCCATCTCTTTAATTTTTAGCCTAAACAATTCTTGGGGAATATTTATTTTTTCCTTCATCTATTCCATCCTTCCTTAATAGAAGTATCTTGTTACCCTTCCTTATATAATTTTTCATGTTTTATAAATACCTTAACCATCTCCTGTAGTTTAGCTATTTCTTCCAGGGATTTTCGGGAAAAGTTTCTCCTTCTAAAGAAGGCTACCATATCTTCAGCTTCCTCTTCTTCAAAAAAATCATTCATATCCACATTTAGTACCCTTGATAGGGCTTTTAGTTCTACAGCTGAAATGGAGCGGCTATTGTTTTCTATCTTGCTTAGGGTCTCCCTGCTCATCTTTATGCCATAATCTTCAAGCCTTTCTACTATCTTTAATTGGCTAAGTCCTTTTTCTTTCCTCAAGGCTCTCATTTTCCTTCCTAGATTATTTTCTTCCGCCATGTTAAAACCTCCCTGTAACATAATATTACAGGAGCTATATTTCCTTGTCAATAAATCTATTTTCCCATAATAAAAAAGACCAGGCAAAAGCTGGTCTTTATTTCTATCTTGGTGGGTTACATATTTTGCAGGGTTCATATCCTTTTTTCATTGCTTCCTTTAGACTAATAGCAATCTTGCTCTTTCTTAAGGAACTACAGCTATCTCTATGATACTTTTCACCAGATTTAGTAACGTATACTTCCACTTTATCGTCTGTAATTGGTGGTTCAACCTCTTTATCATCGCCTACTTTTTCACTAGCTTTTTTCTCAAAAACAATATCCTTACCATCAGATATGGCTACACTTGTACCATCAAGGTCAGTTCTGTATATCTGTATACCCCTTGCTCTTAACTTATTTATAATTTCAGTATGAGGATGTCCATAACTATTATTAAGTCCACAACTTATAACTGCATATTTTGGTGCTACTTTGCTGAGAAATTCATCTGTTGTTGATGTCTTGCTTCCATGATGTCCTACCTTTAATACATCTGCCTTTAGATCATATCCCTTACTCATCGTAGTAGATTCTGATAAACTTTCAGCATCTCCGGTAAACAGGAAGCTGATATTCTTATAATTTAATTTTATAACCACACTGTAATCATTTAGATTATCATAATTAAAATTATCTTCAGGTGCTAATATCTTAACACTCAATCCCTTCTTATCAATTATCATATTTCCTGCCTTTGCTGCAGTAATCTTCTTTCCTTTGTTCTGTATCGCTAATAAGAAGTCCTCAAAAGTCTTAGTGGTATGTTCTACATTAGGTATATATATTTTGCCTATCTCATAATTATTAACTACATCGATCAATCCACCAATTTGATCCTCATGAGGATGGATTGCTATCAGGTAATCTATCCTCTTAACATTTTGTTTATCTAAGTAGTTTAATACCTTCTGTCCACTACTCCTTGGTCCTCCATCAATTAATGCAGTTTCTCTAGTTGGAAATTCAATAAATATGGAATCTCCTTGTCCTACATCTATATAGTGAACTTTTAGATCCCCTATAATAACATCTTCTACATCTACCCCTAAGACACTAACTATTATCTTTGCTGTTTCAGCTCTTGTAATACTATTTAGTGGCTTAAAATCTCCTGTTGGGTAACCTCGCATGTATCCTTTCTCAACTACAGCATTTACCCATGGTTTTGCCCAACTTGATATTTTATTAGAATCGGTGAAACTTCTACCTTGACTCTCTACGGCTTCTAAGCCTAAGGCTCTACTTATTATTGTTGCAGCTTCCTGCCTTGAAATCTGTCTATTTGGCCTTACTGTATTGTCTTCGTACCCTGAAATATAGCCCTCTCCTATTGCAATTTGAATATCTTCATAATACTCTTCCCAATAGTGCTTTGTTGTTAGAATGTTTAGTAGCTACTAAATAATAAAATTCATAAATAAAGTTTTTCTAAATATACCATTATTATCACAAATTATTAACACATTTTCAAAGATAGCATAATCTATAATCCTCTTAAATTTTGGGTATTAGCTAAAACTCATTAAATAAATTCTGTTGCCTCCACACTATGCATATAATTTTAGACTTAATTCATATTCTTTTAAATAATAAAAGAGGCAGAGTAATATATCCCCCACCTCTAAATGCACATTATCACATAAATTATTTTTATATAGCCTTTTATCTTCTATTATCTACCATACATTTTTTCTTACCTATTTAATTGAGCATCTACAGATATACTTTATAATAGTTACTATAAAATAACTAAATTGCTATTTTTATTCCTCTATATTTAACATCCATACCCTCTTAAGTGGTATTTCAGCCTTAATCTCATCGCTTAACTTCTCATAATTATTAAATATTTCTTGTATTACATTTTTAGAATCCCATATCCTTACTTTGAAAAATTGCTTAGGTATTTCCTTTATTACAGATGTTTTAAAACCATACCATGAAACTAACAAACCATAATTCGCATTATAATTAGTCATTACTCCTACTAATTGATCTAACACAGTTCTATCTACTGGTTCTTCTTGAGTTTTTACTTGAATACATATTTTGGGAGAACCAAAGCCTAATGTACCAGGAGAAGCCAATAAATCTACCCCACTGTCAGGCCCTTCAGGACTTCTATATGTAGTAAATCCTTTTGCCTTCAATATTTCATCAATTAATTCTTGCATCCTATTGCCTTTAAACTTTTGTATTATTCTTTCAGAAATTTGGTCTAATATGTATTCCTCCAAGTCTATTTTAGATTCCTCGCCTACTTCTTCAATTGATTCAGATACAGTTTTTGTAGGTTTAGATACTGGATACCAATTATTTTTTGCCATTTGCTTTATTCTTTCTTCTGCATTGTTTTTATGTATCCTACAAATAGTCATAAATGCGCCGAGAGAATATAATATATCCTGGTCAAATCTATCTCTAGGAATATCCAATGCAAACCATTTAACATCTCTGTAATGATAAAAAGGACTTCCTAAAGATTCATCATAAACATAATCTCCTATAATTTCTCCAAAATGTAACGTTCTATTAATTTTACTTGGGAGTACAATCCAGTCTCCAATCTTCATCTTATGGGCCATAGGCCATATTTGGGAAGCCCAATTTATAGCAGTCTTTTTTTCTCCAAATCATATTTTTCAATTAAGATATTATACAAATCTTCCTGGGAATTTATTGTATTTAAATCAATATTAAAATCATCCCAAGTTAAATAAACTCTTCCATCAGTTAAAAATTTCTCTTCATATTCTCCATTCCTTCCAGCCCTAAATAACCATAAACTCATATTTTCCTCCCTGATATATTAATCACTTTATTCATAATAAGCTCTTAATTTACTTCTCTCTTAATAGTCAAACTCTTAGTAATTTTTCATTGATTAAATTCACCATCAGGTCACACAGGTACTTATTTCTATCTCTGTATATCATTTATCTACCTCCTTTATCTATTCTTTGAAATTTTCCCAATAAATTTTTCTTATTGGTTATAAAATTCTGCAAAAACTTTAAATTTCCTTCTTCTATCTTAAAACTATATCACATAAAGAGATTCTAAATTACCATGACATCTTGTCCTTAGCTAATAACTTGTAGCAACGAGTATACAGTAAATTTTCACCAATAAACTGCTGCCTTGCAAACATACTAAGAAGACCCATCAAATTTATGATGGGTTCTCTGGGTTTTTTAACCATATAGTATAATATCTGCTATATTTAATAATCTACTTTTTATTCTTTGAAAATCTTCTCCTAAATTAACAGTTTTCACATAAATATCATTACCTGACATTTTGTATTTCTGGTTTAAATCATAGTCAACTGTTGGATATAATAGCATGCCACTTACTTCCCCATCGTATTCTGTATTCTTAACATAGGCAAATACCTGGTATAAATTACTTGATATTAATTTCTTCGTTTCTGAAAAATTGTTTTTAACTAAGGCATTAGCATAATATTTTGTATCAATTATTAATTGCTTACCTCTTCTTTCTAACACTATATCCGTCTCCATATTTGGAAGTAAACTATCACTAGGAGTTTCATCTAGCTGCCATTTTATTATAGGTGACATTGTCTTTACATCTTTTAATTCATACTTATAAAAGTTTAGAATAAACTTTTCATATAGCTTTGCCATGGCTTTATCTTTAATAAATTTAATAAATCTATTTTTACCCCTTTCTTCTTTTGAAATTAGGCCAGTACAAATTAGTTTACACACATTTATTATTAGCCAGTATTTCTTATTATTTCTGTTGTAATTAATACGATTCCAGGAAACATTATTTATTTCTATTTGATCTATATTTGAAAAGTTTCTTAAAAGCATCTTAAGCTTGATTTTATATTTTATATCAACTTCATCGCAAGCTAATAATGTATCCATTGTGGATTTAATAATCCTATTCAACAATATGTTTTCTGAAAACTCATCGAAGTCACAAACAATTTGTCTTCTAATTAATGACTGTTCTTTAAGAGTATTATCTAAATTTATCTTTCCCCTAACAATTGGTATGCTTTCAGTACAATTTATGTAACCTCTAGAAATTCCACTTTTTATAAGTTTAGATACTTCCCTAATTAAGATGTATGATAGAAGATTGTAGATATTTTCAAAGGCCTCGGTGTCTAAAAAGGCTACATCCTCTGACTTTAACGTGTTTTCCCAAGCATAGCACAGCATATAATATACATTCTTTACAGGAATCATATTACCACTCCAATAGTTCCTTTTTCCATTCCATTACCTTGTCATAATCATCAAACCAGTATTCAGACAATAATGGTAATATTTCATATTTAACAATATTTCTATAATCTTCTTCTGTTATAGTATCCTTTTCTGAGCAGAAATAGCTATGCCCTATACAAAATCCCCTACCCAGAGATACATCATTCTCTATAGCCTTATTGAGACCTGTTATTTTATTAATTATTGTTTTGGATAGTTCCCCACTCTTTTTCTCTAAATAACCTTTAAAATTATTATTGTTATAAGCAGGTTCAATATCTACAAAGCAAAATCTTCTTCTTAGTGCATAGTCAAGAATTGCAATACTTCTATCGGCCGTATTCATAGTTCCAATTATATATATGTTTTCTGGTACATAGAATTTGTTTTCGGTATAGGTCAAAGGCATAGCATATTCATGTCCTCTTTTATCTGATTCAATCAACATCATAAGTTCGCCAAATATTTTACTTATATTCCCCCTGTTTATTTCATCTATAATAAAGAAATAAAGTCTATTTAAGTCATTTAATGCTCTTTTACAAAACTTATAAAATATTCCATATTTCAATTTGAAACCTTCTTCATCTGGTCTATAGCCCATAATGAAATCTTCATAGGAATAGCTTTGATGGAATTGAACCATTTCTATTCTTGAATCATCTTTTTCTTCCATGATAGAATAAGCTATTCTTTTAGCTATAAAGGTTTTGCCTACCCCTGGAGGACCTTGAAGGATAATATTCTTTTTATATTTCAATAAATCAACTATATTATTATACTGGCTTTCTTCCATAAAAACTTCTTCTAAGAAATCTTCTTTCGTATAAGTTTCATAAGTCTTAACTTTCGTAATTGGATTTTGCTCTCTTATAATATCCATAATTATTTCATATTCTTCTTTTGTAAGTTTAAAAAGACTTCCTTGAGGATTAACTAAAAATTCCATATTCTTCAATTCTTCTATTGTGCTGAAACAACTATATTCTACAGGTTCTATAAAATTCTCGTCTTTAGTTATCCAGATTCTCTCTCCATCATGTTCTTTATAAATATGTCCCATTCCAACTATTGCTTTTGTGGGGGAAAGCTCATATATTATAACTATATCTTCTTTTTTTACATCCTCAAAATTTTTATATATCCTTCTTTTGTTTCCCCTTTCATTTCTAGATGTATAGTCAAAGACTTCTCCAACTTCAAGATCACCAAAACTCCATATTTTTGGATTGGCATTAAGCCACCAGTAATTAACAGAATCATCTGCAGTATTTACTTTCTCTTCTACTCCATCTTCAATTTCGCTATATAACTCCCTTATAGCATCTTTCAATTCAGGTCTAAGTATCCAATTGAAAGTCCCATCATCTTTATAAGTTCCATAAAAAGGTACATGCCACCATCTCTCCTTACCATCCCTTCTTAAAGGTACAGTACAGTTTGTATAACTCTGTATCCTTTTTGATAGGGCAACTACCTTAGCATTGTATGATGATGGATGTTTGTTTTCTATTTCTGCCAATTCAGAAGCTGTTGCCTGGCCTCCCATTTCGTATATTTTTTTAATAAGTTTGATATCTTCTTCCTTAAAAACATCTGGATTTGATAACATTTCTATCCATTGTTCCTTTGAAATATCTATGGGGTCTCTATATTGAACATCCTCTTCTAATTCTGCTAACCTCCATAACTTAATATCTAAAGCTCTATAGTTTTTAAATCTACATTTTTTATCACGGAACTTTTTTATCTTTCTCGCATTTTCAACATATGTAGTCAATTGATGAGGCTTATTAAGGATTACTCCCTGACTTTCTAATATAATGGCAGCCTCTATCATAGCATTATTGATTATAGGAAATACATTTGGCTTTAAGCAATGGAGTATTATTGATGCAGAAGCTGTCTGCATTCCTTTTATACCATCTTTTAATGATTCTTCAACAATTGTAAGAATTACCTCTTCATCTTCCAGATCTTTTATCCTAATACATAGGGATATAAATTTTTGAACATTTTCTCTGTCAGATTTTCCACTAAAGGTGTAAAAACCAGTTCCAAACATTCCAACGGTCCAATTATTATTATCTCTATTCTCATATTCGTAATTTTTAGCTTTTTCTACGACATTATTAAAAATTATTTTTAGTCTATTTTTTTCTTCTATAGGCAAATTACTTTCTTCAATTTTTTTCAGCCTAAATTCTATTCCGCCCTTCCATAAGCCTACAGCCATAAAATAAAGTAAATCTAGATCTGGAATATCTATTTTTTCTAAGTTAACCTTTGAAAGTGATTCAACAGTTTCCCTTACCAATTCATAGGAGCCATCATGTTTGTCAGGAATAACATCATCCATTGTCATAATATCCTGGAGTATATCATTATGTTTAAATTCTAAATAAAGATTTAATGCTTTTCTTAGCGTGGCTGTTCCATTATAAGAATCACCCTTTATAGGTATCCTATGTTTAGGAGAAATACCTTTTCTAAACTCTTCCATTGAATATTGGAACTCTTTTTTAAGGTTTTCACATTTGTCTATAGCATATATTTCATCTAAATCACCGTAGTATTTCTCTATCCACAAACAATTTGATATTCTCGAATTACAAGTCCTTTGATCGTATTTTTTAATAGTCTGTAACCACCTATAAAAAGACTCTCGATTCATGTACTCACTCCTTTATATATCTATAATATACTAATATTTTTATCACAGTATCCTAAAGCTTCGATAAAAATTAATAAAAAAGCATTAATAAACTAGTGAAATTATATCAAATATTTTCTGACAATTCACCCTTACTTATATAATTTAGGAAACTTATTGCCAAGTTTATAAAAAAGACCAGGTATCCCTGGTCCTAATTTAATCCTCCCACAAATCCTCCATTAGTCTTCTTATTCTTTCCCTTCTTGTTTCTGTTTCTTCCTTATCTACTTTGATATTATCTCCTTCAATTATTAATACATCTCCTTCCTTAACCCCTTGAGGAAGTTTGTCTATTTCTATATTGATCATCTTTTGTTCCTCATCTTCACAGACTGCATATGACCCTTCAAACCTATCTACAATTACCTTCATTCTAAACCTCCATTCCATTTTACTTAAAACTAATACTTTTCCCATCAGATTTGACTACTATGGTTCCATCTATATCTGTCCTATAAATTTCTATATTTTTTTCCTCCAGCTTGGCTAGAATTTCCTTGTGGGGATGGCCATATTTGTTGTCTGCTCCACAGCTTATGATGGCATATTTGGGATCCACCCTGTCCAAGAATTCATCTGTTGTTGATGTTGTACTACCATGATGGCCTACCTTTAGTACTTCTGCCTTTAAATCATAGCCCTTGGATATCATTATATCTTCAGAATCCTTTTCTGCATCTCCAGTAAAGAGAAAGCTGTTGTTTTTGTACTCCAGCCTTACCACTACACTATAGTTATTTAGATCCTCCCAGTCTGCATCTTCTTCAGGGGCTAAAATATATAGGCCTAACCCTTCCATATCTACAATTGTATCCCCTGCCATGGCCCTGGTAATCTTATATCCCTTATCCTGTATGGCCAGTAGCAGGTTTTCAAAGGTTTTAGTAGTATGGACTACATCTGGCATATATATTTTTCCTATGTCATAATTCTTTATAACTCCAACTAACCCACCAATATGGTCCTCATGGGGATGGGTTGCTACCAGATAGTCTATCCTTTCCACCCCTTGTTCATCTAGGTAATTCAACAAGGTCTCCTCACTGCTTCTTGGTCCTCCATCAATTAAGGCCTTTTCCCCATTTGGCAGTTCAATAAATATGGAATCCCCTTGTCCTATATCTATGTAGTGGACCTTTAAAATTCCTTCTATTTCATCTACTTCTGTACTAGTTTCTTCCTCATGCCCATCTTCAACTGGATCTGCTTCATCTACATCCAGCTCCAAAACATCAGTACAGCCTGCCAGGCCTACTGCAAGTATTGTAATAATAAGCAGGAGGGCAGCCAGTTTAATAGGTCTTTTATTTCCTGAAATTCCTGAAAGGTACTTTAGTAAATTCTGCAAATTAATGCTCCTTTCTATTTAGAGTTTTAATCTTAATATTTTATAATTTATTTACCCTTTTTATATTCCATTATATTATTATAACAAAATATAACTTTCATTTTGTTAACAATTATTACAAAAAGGCTCATGTTCATATGAACACAAGCCTTATTTTTACATCTATTTTGCATATACTGTTGTATTGCCTTCGCTATCATAGTAGATTATCATATCAGGCAATTCATCCAAAGATACTATTTCACCTCTATGGTTAACTATAGTATCTTCATTCAGCTTAATGTATGTGTCATTGCCTGAATTAAACCATTCTATTAGTTTAATCTGTGCATCGCTGTTATTATTCAGATAATTGATATCATATGCTTCATTTCCTACTATTACTGCATTTACTGGCAGGTTTTCCATTGGCTCCCCAGGTCCTGCTGTAGTGAACTGATAAATCTGGTTAGTTCCAAGGGTTTGATTAAAGGCATCTGCCAACGCTCCTTCTGCCACTACATAGTAGGTTGTATCCTCATCCAGATTTTTGTAGGAGTATCCTGTAGACAGCTTAGGCTCCACTATTAATACTGATTTATATCTTCCGTTATCCTCTATAACCTGATATACAGTGTTTATAAGCCTTTCATTGCCCGAGCCCTTAGTTCCGTCGCTGTTCTTTGTAAGCCATAGACCGGCATATTTGCCGTCATAGTCATCTTCTTCATATGTTTCAATGTTTATCAGCTTATTGAAGGTTATTACTATTTTTGTGTTAACTGGAACATTTCTTATAGGCTTATTGGTAAAGTCTCTTCCGTCTATTGTCTTTATGCTCTCAACCTGGAAAGGAGTATCGTCTATATTGTTGTTTACATTCAATACTCTAACATCATCAGATTGAAGGTAGCTTCCATTGTATATATCCTGTAGACTTCTGCTAATTGTTAATTCGTATACCTTACCTGATGTAAGTCCTCCCCATGGTCTTAATGTATATATGTTATTTTCCTTGTCATAGCTAAAATCAGCTGGCAGTGGTTTATATGAGCTCTTATTTTGTACTTTTATATGATTTGTAGGCTTAGTGGACCTGTTCCAATAGGTATCCTTAAGCTCATGGCTAAACTTAACCTGAATCTCTACAAGGTTGTCTACATCTGTAATATTGAAATTGTCTGTTACATCCTGGCCGTTTATTTTAATCCACTCAATATATGGAAGCATTGGTATGGTTACAGCAGCATCCCCAATTCCTATTACATTGTTATTTGCATCTACTGCCTCTACTCTTACATCCAGTACCTTATCTTCGCCATCAAGCCTTGACAAATCTATTCCTTCTTTTTCATCAACAGTATAGCTGTTTGCAGTAACTAATGCATCATTTGACAGTACCCCACCAACATATATGTTATATCCTGCAGCTTCTTCTACTGTGCTCCAGTTTAGTTTAATCCTATTTGCATATCCCTTTCCTGGAACGTATTCATTAGCAAAGGCAGGTGTAACATCTATAGGTTCAAATTCTGGTACTTGCTTATTGATAGTAACTGTTCTATATACTCTATTTCCTGCAGAGTCTGTTAGCTGTATCTGAAGTATATTTGCTCCTTCCTTTAATGGCATTGTATAGCTGAATGGTATTGGGTCAATAGGAATGTAATCAAAGTACTCCTCTACCACCGGTTCTGCATTAATCCATAAGAACATTCCTGTTAAATTATCAGATATAACGCCTTCTAAGGTGAACTCATTAACATCTTCTGCAACTGTAACAGTATTTTCTTTACCTACATTATTTAAAATCAGTTCAGGTGCTGTAGTATCTATAAATATATATCTGCTGTCTGCATAGTAATTTCCAAAGGAATCCAATCCTTCATATATTACTTCATACTTGCCATCTTCACTTATTACATGGTCTTCCTGGATGTAGAAATTCTTTTGATTGTTGCCATCAAATGTTCTGGATAGAACTACCTGTCCATCTTCATTTATTACTTTAAACCCAGTGCTTACCCAATATCCCTGTTGTACTCCGTTTTCATCATATGGCATGGTGTATCTTGCCTGGAAGTTTACACTGTGTTTAGGAATAATCTCCAGCCTTCCAGGAGCATAAGGACTAATTGGCTCTTTTTCTCCAGGTGTAGTTGGTTCTCCATAGTTTAAGAATGCACTGTTATAGTTGTAAGCATAGTCATATGCCCTAACCTGTAAAGTGGCCATGCCTGTTTCCAGCGCATCCAATGTATATGACCTTACTGACCCGTCTACTATATCCAATACATCAGCATTGGATTGAATTACAAAGAATTCTGCATCTGTTAAATTGTCCTCAACTTCCCAGGTCAATACATAGCCCTTCTGCCCTTGCTGTGGCCTCTCACTGGTTATGGTTACATTTGGTCCGGTATTGTCTACCTTAAATGGAAGTATTAATTCCTGCCATGTATCAGAGCCTTCTATCCTGGATTTTACCTGAAGGTAATACTGTCCTTCTGGTGCCTGCTCCATATATCCAGCCTGAGGATTATACAGCAGTCCATCCCAAATCCACGCATCAGATGTTACATAGTATGGAGCTTTCGCAGTCCAGCCGGATTTTCTTACCAGCCTTTCTCTTGCAATGGTTCTCAGTTTAACCATATTTTCATCCAGTATATTTAATTCAAGGTCCTTGGCATTTCTAAGCAATGACACTACAGGTATTAGCGTTCTGTAGTTTACAGAATGTCTGCCCTGAGGAGCAAATGATACTACATCATTATTAATCCTCATCTTGCCATTTTCATCTTCATATGATCCCAGTATTAGTATTACTTCCTGATAGTTTACTAAGTCAAGGAATCTTGTAGCCAGACATGTAAAATCAAAGTAAGCCTCATCTGTTCCTGCTTGTGGGTCAACTATATTCAATGAATCCCAATCCCCATAGAATCCAATATATGGTATTACTAAATCTGGCTGTCCTTCTACTGTTGAATTCAGGTATATAAACCCGTCAGTAAATATATTTTCTCTGGTTGTTTCGGGAATATTTAATGTAGCAGTAACCTGTACTGTTTCTCCCGGATTCACAGTTATCTGATTTTCACTGAATAAAACTGCTGCTCCCTCCACCTCTGCTGGTTTCAGTTGATTGTATTCCTTGTCCAATGGAAAATCATAATCTGGGCTATCAAACTCCTCTGGTAAAGGTCCCCTAGCGTCAGTTATTACCTTGGATGCCTGCAATTCAAAAGTCAAAGGTTCATTTCCGAAGTTTTCAACATTAAATGTAAACTCCTTTGTATTTCCAATGCTTCCCAGTTCAATTCCATTTACTCCGTTTTCAGAAGTAACTATTGCATTTGTCATTATTGCCTTGTCAACCTTAATTAAACCTGCACCTTGCTGCCTTGGTGAATACTCAAGTGCTTCCTCTGGATGTATTACTGGATATGCAGTTGACATCAATCTGTTCTTAATCATCAATGTCTTTTCCCTGCCAGTTATTTCAGGATAGTTTTCCTCCAGATACTGGCTTATCAATGCAGATGCTCCTGCTACAAATGGAGCAGCCATGCTTGTACCGCTCATATTCGTATATTCATCATCGTTTACAGTAGACCATATATTTCCGCCTGGAGCCATTACATTTGGCTTAAAGCTCAAATCAGGATTTGGTCCCCAGGATGAAAAATCGGAAACTGTTCCTGCATATGGTGAATCAAACTGCTGAATTTCGCCATTAAAGGAAACCTTGCCCCTTCTGTTTATAATGCTTCTCAATGTAAATCCATCTGTAGATGAAACCAGAACTACAGGTATATCCACTTCATCATTATAGACAGCAATATCCATATATTCATTATCAGGAGCATTATAGAAGATTACGCCTGCTGCATTGAACTCCTGTGCATATCTTGCAGGCCAGGTAAAGCTATAGTTAGTGTTTTCGATAAGGGCTATTTTGCCTGTTAAATCAGTCCCTGGAAAATCTGAATATTCTCCATCCCCACAGTATACCAGCTCATATTGTCCGCCGGCTAATGCAATATGTGGGCTTACTCCGTTATTTGAATTAACATATGGTATTTTTCCACTGCCTGAGCTGGATGTATACTCCAGTACATAGTAATTGATTTTAGAGCTTTCAAAGGATGCTACAGTTATTGCATCTTTAACTGTTCCAGGTGCTCCAATTACTCCTGTATCAGGATTATCGCTGTATATTGGCAGCGGATATGTTGAAATAGCATCATTTCCTGCAGATATTGCAAATGTAACTCCATTGTTTATAGCACTTTGTATTACTCTATGAAGTGGGTCATCAGGGTCAACAAATCCTGACCTTGAACCTAAGCTCATATTAACTACATCAGCATCCTTTAATACTGAATCCTCAATAGCCCTAATTAATGCATCAGTCTGTGCATATTTATTGGTGTTGTTTGGAAACACCTTTTGTCCAATTAACTGAGCTTCAGGAGCAACACCTTTAAGGTCTCCGTTTGCTGCTGCTATACCTGCCACATGCATTCCATGGGCATAGTTGTATATAGGGTTGTCCTTAATATTGTCGTTGTTTTCAGCAAAATTATATCCATAAGGCACTTTTGCATTGTACTTGAAATTTTCCTGCACTTTTGCTCTATCAATATTAGTAATGTTCATATCCTTATGATTATAATCAATGCCAGTGTCTATTATGGATATAAGCTGTCCTTCTCCTTTATATCCCAAAGCCCATGCATTTTCCATTCCTATAAGGTCTGGATTTTTTCCCACAGTTTCTTCTGATATCATAGGCTCTGGAATAGCAAAGGTTTCTGCAATGTATACATCCTTTACATCTGGAATAGCCAATATCCTGGTTATATCCTTATACTGTACGTCTGCACTAAAACCATTTATAAACAGGCTGAACCTTTCCTTTACATCAACTGATACTCCTACTCTTTCAATCTTGTTTATTACAGCATCCTGTTTAACTTCAATATCCTTTTGTAATGCATTTATCTGGCTTTTGGAAGCCAATTGAAGTCCATTTCCCCTTTGTTTCAGATAGGATTCCACGCTGTCATCATTTAATTCTACTATTACCCTAAGCTCTTCATTTAGATCATGCAATTTAACCAGCTCATCATCAGTTAAGACCTTGCCTTCAAAACCTGGTGGCAAAACCTCCAGCTCATCTTCATATTGGTATGTGTTTTCCTGGCCTTCAGCAAAGCTTGCTGAGCCCATAAAAGGCAATGAGCTGCCTAGTACTAATGAAATAATCAGCAGTAATGATAGTAATTTTTTGATTTTCATTAATTAACCCCCTTTTTATCCTCTAATGAAGAAAATATTTGAAATGGTATATGGTTTCTGTTCTTCGCTGGTTCTCTGCCTATATGGCCCCAGTAATTCATTGAAATACTCATTAATCTTATCTCTTACTTGAGCATATTCTTCATCTGTCAAATAGACATTTCCCAGGTATATGTTGTTTCTTTTGTCTTTCATGTCATCTTCATCTTTGAACTGGTTGCTTTTTAGATACTCTTTGGTCATGGATTTCAAAATTATCTCGTCCAACAGATTTGAATAATGTCCATTTGCATCTTTAACTGGTACAATCTTGAATTCCTTTGCAGCAAGGGAATAGTATTTTTCTAATATGCCAAACTTTACTCTTGTATCCACTATCTTAATAAATCCTGCCTCTTCCAGCTTCTTAAGGTTATAGCTTACCTTGGAATAGGTTAATCCGGTTTTTTCAGCTATTTCATTGGTGGATAGTGCTTCATATGTAGCCAAAATGTCCATTATTGCAAACCTATTCACATCTGCCAGCACTTTAATGTCATCTTCTGAACTAATAATTTTTACGTCATCCAATTATATTGCTAGTTTACCAATTAAACTAGCCCACCTCCTTTCTAAAAAAACTTAACTTTTTGAGCGTTATAAATTTTTTAATTTACATTATGCTATGTATTTTTATGAAATTATTATATCAAAAAATAAAAAAATTACAATATGATTTCATAATATTTAGAAACATTTTAATCATTTAAATCATAATAATTTTTTATAACCGGATTTTTCCTCAAAAGATTTAATATTCAATCCATTTATTGCTTCATCATAAAATCCAAAAAGGAAAAAACCCTAGCCATTAGCTAGGGTTTATGATATTCTCATTCTCCTTTTCATTTAGTTTTCTGTTTTTTTTCATATCTTCATCATCCAATACTCCTATTTCTCCTGCCAGCTCATAATTCATTTCCTTGAAAAAGTTATTGTCTATTTTTCTTTCCTTATTCTTTTTAGCCATACTCATCACCTCGCATGTAGTATTTGTCAAAACAGTAAATTCATACGAGGTAAGATTAGGAATATTAATCCCCTTTATTTGCCCTTTTTTTCTTTTTCTCATGGCCTTTTATTACATTGTCCATTAGAAGGTATCCGACTATTCCTATTGCAACAAGCAACAGCCCTTTAATTATAGAATCATAGCTGGTCTTATGATATATAACATAAGGTATTGGTACAGCCAAACATGGAAGTGTAGCAAACACTGCAGCTGTAAACACATCTTTCACTAAGTACAATAACCTTTCAAATAATTCCCTTTCAAACATAAAAACATACCTGATGACAAATCCAATGGGGAAAACAAGCACAATTATATCAAGAATCTTTTTCAGCTGTGGCCACATTTCAATTGGAAATAGAAATGGACATATCAGTGCAGCTAATCCTAGCCACATAAGCCAGTATCCTATAGTCTTTCCTAGTGCTCCAATAAACCTTTTCAAATTTCTCCTCCTCACTGATTCCATCTTAAATATATCCTAATAATTCTATTCTAATAGTATAAATTAAATTTTGCAAATATATATTATCTGATATAATTATATAATAATTTCAGTTAAAAGGAGAAATCTATGAACTTGCAGATATTAAACGGTTTCTGTCTTAAGGCAATTATGACTGTACTAATGGTTATAGACCATGTTGGTCAGTTCTTTCCGGATGCCCCGGAGTACCTTCGCTGGATAGGGAGAGTTGTGGCACCTGTTTTTTTCTTTCTGGCAACAGAAGGTTATACACATACCAGGGATAAAACCAGGTACATAAGAAGGCTGTATATATCTTCCCTTGTGATGTTTCTTGGCAATGTGATTCTCTGGATTTTGCTTAAAAATGAACCATTAATTCCAAATAACATATTTTTCACATTGGCAGTTAACCTTTCACTTATTTATATAAGGGAGAAAAATGTTAATAATATACTATTGAATATAGCTTTGGTTTTACTTGCCCTATTTGCAGAAGGGTCTTATGTAGCAACTATATTGATTATGCTATTCTATTACCTGAAGCATGATAAGAAGAAAATGTCCATTGGATACATGCTTATTTCCCTGTTATTGATTCCAAATATTCAGTGGATGCAGGTGTTTTCCCTTCCATTCATACTCATGTACAACGGACAAAGAGGACCTGATATAAAGAGGTTTTTCTACATATTCTATCCTGTACATATATGGTTTTTATTTTTAATCAGCCATTTCATTTATAGTTAAGCAAAAAATGTGGTATAATTAATAACCAACTAAAATGTGAGAGGAAATTGTATGAAAATTGATTTCATGTATCAAAAGAAGAATATTGAATTTAATTCAGGCTACATTTTTAAGGGAAGAAACTATAGATGCAGCTATATCAGATTTGACTCCCTATATAAAAACTGCGCTCCTGGCACTGAAAAAGTGGAAATCTACCTGTTTATGCCTAAGAAGGAAGTAAGAGCATCCAACCTGATTCTCCATGGACTAGGCTCAAGAAATGTTAAATTCCTCCTTAGGCTGGGGCCTCAGCTTGCTAGTGCCGGAGTAAGCAGCGCCATACTGATACTTCCCGGCAACTATACAAGGGTAGAGGACAGGTCAGTAAGCGGGAGAAGCTACCTATATCCGGATATGGATATAATGTTCAGATTTTGGGAACATGGAGTTGTAGACACATTAAGCACCATAGACCTTTTAGAGCAGATAGGGGTATGGAAGGAAAACAACATAATACTGGGATACTGCCTAGGTGGAATGATATCATCAATAGTAGGGGTCATTGATGAAAGGATAAACCACCTGCTGTTCATGACTACCGGGGGACATATGCCACAGTTAATACATGAATCTCCTGCAACCAGGTTTGCAAGAAAGATGTTCCAGGAAGGCCTGGTAACAGGCTATGACCTGGAAAACAGGGAAAAGCTATACAGGATATATGATGAGCAGTTCCCTGAAGTGAGGAAAATGTCCTTCCAGGAAATAATAAACAGCAGTTCAATTCATCCTCTATTTAAAATAGACCCCATATCCTATGCCCATCTGCTGGATATGAAGAAAGTAACTTTTATTGATGCCTTTTTTGATACTACTCTATCCTTGAAATCCAGAAAAATGCTATATGATGAAATGGAAGGGGCCAACAGGAAAGTTCTTCCCATAAGCCATGTAAGCTGGCTGCCCTTCGGCTATTTCATGGCAAAGTATATGCTGTATAAGCTAAATATAAAGGAAAGGGAAGCAAAGAAGGCTTTGCGCACAAGGGAAATAGTTGAAAATCCGCTGGAGAAATGATAATATGGGAAAAATAAGGGACAGAATAAGAAAATCATATTTCATAGTAAACAAGCTGTATTATCTAATACTTTTTCTATTTTTGACTATAACTGATTTCAGCCTGGGATTTTACTACTTTTTGCTATCATTAATAATATTTGGATATAAAACATTAAGATCAAAAATCCCTATTGAAGTGGACAAGGACTTTAAGCCAGAAACATTTGTATACAAAGAACTTAAAGACAGAAATCTTAAGCTGGACTTATGGCTCCCTTCCAATAAGAAAAAATACCCTGTAGTATTCTTCTGCCATGGAGGTGGATGGATTTCAGGATTTAGAAATCAGCCAAATAATGTATCCTGGTGCAAGTATTTGGCCTCAAAGAACCTGGCAGTTGTAAGCATCGATTACAGGTACGGATATAAAAACACAATGGAGGATATACTTTCGGATTATTCCGATGCGCTGGAATTTGTTAAGAAAAACCATGAAGCTTTATCCATAGATAAGGACAGAATAGTACTTATGGGCCTTTCTGCCGGAGGCCATCTGTCCCTTCTCTATTCAACCTATTATACCAAAACGGGAAACAGTGAAAAGATGGAAGGGATAAAAGGAGTTGTTGCATACTATGCTCCTTCAGATTTAAAGGATATATTTATTGCAGACAATAAATCCATATTTTCCAGATTTGCAACCAGAAAGACCCTAAAGGCAGACCCGGAGGAAAAGGAGGATATATACAGGTATTATTCTCCAATAACATATGTTAGTAAAAATATGATACCATGTCTTTTGGTCCACGGCAGGGAGGACCAGGTGGTACCCTTTAACTCCAGCATTAAATTTGCAGAAAAGCTTAAGGAATACAACATAAAATACAGGTTTCTGGTTCACAAAAAAGGAGAGCATTCCTTTGACACCAGAAGAAAGGACTTATCAACAGTTAACATATTGGAGGGAACCCTTAGATTCATAAAGAGTCTTGTAGAATAAGGTGATAATATGAGAATTACAAGAATAGAACCCCAAAATAACAGCGAAAGAGTAAACGTTTATATTGATGGAGAGTTTGCCTTTGGCTTAATGAGAGAAATACTGTATAAATATGGATTAAGCGAAGATATGGAAGTTGATAGGGAATTTATAGATGAGGTTTTGCTGGAAGAGGAATGGCTTAAAGCAAAGGATAAGGCACTTAAGTTTCTTTCCTATCGCCAAAGGTCTCAAAAGGAAATTGAAGACAAGCTTAAAAAGGAAGGATTTAGTGATGAGATTATTGAAAAAACTGTGGATTTTTTGAAGAGCTATAACTTAATAGATGATATAGCCTTTGCAAAAAATTTCATGATGGACAAGTCCAATATAAATAAATACGGACCTGAAAGAATAAGGTATGAGCTATATATGAGGGGCATTTCAAAAGACATAATAGATGAAGTGTTAGAGGACTACGGTGATGAATATTCAATAGCCCTGGATCTGGCAAAGAAGAAGGTCAAATCCTATAAAGGTAATGACAGAAATGCCATATATAGAAAGCTTGGTACTTTTCTTCAGAGCAAGGGATTTTCCTATGAATGCATTTCAAAAGTTTTAAGAGAACTGGTGAAATAAGTAAGTTTTCCAGAAGGGGAAATCTTTTGCTTATAAATAAGAGTTTCTTACATATTAATCTGGATAATTAAAACTAGATTTAAAAACAATTAGACTGTGTAAAAGATTCCTATCTTTCACACAGTCTAATATTAGTCTTATTTACTCCCTTCTTTCAATTACATTTGGCAGTGGATGGTAAAAGCTTGTACCTAAATCCTTAACCTTAACAGTTCCATCACCATATCTTACTATGACCTTTGACCTGACTGTAGCTCCTCTTATTCCCTTTATAACCAATTTTTCCTCTACTTCCAAGTCTGGATTGGTTCTGTAATATACTGGAGGGTCAACAAGATTGGTGATTTCGTGTACCCACTCCACATTTGGGGCTTCTTTTCTGCCATATATGCCCATATAAAGCCTATGGCCTATTATTTCTGACCATATTAGAATTGGAAAATCGTAAGTGTTTTTAAACCTGAAGTCCTTATGTCCATAGGCTACAGTTGCATCCTGGCCATAGGGTACATAGTTGACGGGCATTGAATGGTTATGCCTTTCTAATATTTCCAAATCGCTTAATATTGCAACATTGTACAAGGTAGTGGCAATTTTGCATACTCCACCACCTTCTGTTTTAACCAGGTTGGCTCCGGCAAAGGAAGTACCCATTTTATATCCTCTGTCACTTGTATATGGTCCTATTAACTGGTTCTGTGAAAATATGCCTCCGGGAGGTATCACAATCCCTTTGGCTGATTTTGCAGCCAAATTCACATTATGGCTTTCTCCAGGCAATGGGTCTATCAACACTGAACAAAATCCTGCCATAAGGATATATGCATTGTTTTCTCTTTGAGCCTTTAGGAAATCTTCATCTCTAACCCAAGGCAGATTTTTCACCGGACCTGAAACATCCGGCACATCTATTTGAATTTCAACATTTTCTTCTTTAATATCAGTAATTTCCTTTGTTTCCGCAATATAGTACCCAAAATCCAAAAGCAGCGTGAAAGTAATCATGAATGCTATAATCCTTTTTTTCAGCATATTTAGCCTCCAAAATTTATGTTATTAAATTTAGTTTTTATTTAAGCAAATAAAATATTCATGGCTAATATTGCTTAACTTGAAATTTTTGGAAAAAATAAAAAGGACGGGCAAGATTGCTTCTTACCCGCCCCTACCATTGAATAAGAAACTATTTTATTTATTTCCAGCTACTTTTCCTGGATCCTTGCGCATTAGTATATTATATCCTTGTACAGCTAATACTATAGCAAGTATAAATAGCAATACAGGGAATACTACCATTATATAGTTAGCACTTGCAAAGTTGGATTTAATCAAGATTACCAAAGCAGTAAGTGTTACAATTAGCATAAATACCATTGGAATAGTAAGCATTCCAAAGCTCTTGTTCTGTCTCTTAAGCCACAATGCTACAGCCATTAATGCCAATGCAGCTAATAATTGGTTTGCAGAACCGAATATTGGCCATATCTTTGCGTAGCCTCCTAATGCAAGAGCTGCTCCTATTATAACTGTTATAGTAGTAGAAACATACATATTTGTAAGTGGGGATTGCTTTTCCTGATCTGGTTTTTCAAAGTATTCCTGGAATATAAACCTTCCAAGCCTTGTTGCAGTATCAAGGCTTGTAAGAGCAAATGCTGATACTGCCAGTGCGACAAATGTTTTTCCTACTTCAAATGGAATGCCAAACTTGGACATGAATGTTCCTACGCCTTCTGCAAATACATTTGTAGGACCGATTTCCTTTAACTTTGGTAAAAATTCTCCCTGAGTTAGATATGCAGCTGTAATCATTGCTATAACTGCCAATACGCCTTCAATTAACATTGCCCCATATCCTATAAGCCTTACATCTTTTTCATTATCTATTTGCTTAGATGATGTACCAGAACCTACAAGAGAGTGGAAACCTGAAATAGCACCGCAGGCTACTGTTACAAATAGCATTGGGAACAGGTATTGTCCGTTTACTTCAAATCCGGTAACTGCATCAAGCTGGATAGTTGGGTGATAGATTATAATTCCCAATACTGCTCCTATTATCATTGCATACAATAAATATGAGTTCAGATAATCCCTAGGCTGTAATAATATCCATACAGGTGCTGTTGATGCAATCCAGATATAAATTGCCAAAATAATTACCCAAGTAGTAACGCTTAATTTTATTGGAAATACTGTTCCCAGCCATACTGATACAAATAGTAAAATTACTCCAATAACAGTTCCAATCTTAATATCTAATCCTTTTCTATATACTGCATACCCAAATAGGATAGCTAAAATCATAAATAGTATTGATGATGTAGCTGCTTGTGGAGTATTAGCAAATGTAGTTGCAACAATGTTGGTAAATGCTGCTACAACCAGCAACAATGTCAGCCATGCAAATATAGCAAATAATTTCTTACCTGTAGTTCCCATCGTTTCTCCAATTACTTCGCCTATGGATTTACCCTTATGTCTAATAGATACGAATAATGACCCCATATCATGTGGTGAACCAAAGAATATACACCCAATCATAATCCACAGATATACTGGAACCCATCCGAATATAGCTGCCTGAATAGGTCCGTTAATTGGTCCTGCACCAGCTATTGATGCAAAGTGGTGACCCAATAGGATTGCTGGATTTGCTGGAACATAGTCTACGCCATCATTGATTTCATGAGCTGGTGTTTTTCTGGTTGGGTCTACACCCCATTTCTTTGCAAGCCATGCACCATAGGTAGCATAAGCAATAATGAATATAATAATACTACCTACAACTAATAACAAAGAACTCATAAAAACACCTCCTGAAAAGATATACTAATAATTACTGAATACTATAAACCTTACTAACCTCCTTTCCTTTTTTATTTGTTACTATATAGTTATCACCTATAGTAACCAAAATCAATCTAATATCTACCCAGCCTTTGAATCCAAAGGCAAACCCCTTATGATATTTAAACTTCTTTATAGTGTCTATTATATTGCTGTCAGGCTTATATTCAGAAACCAATACCCCTGTAATAATACTGGACATATGATCCTCATCCGGTTTTACTATTACATCAATGGATTTTATTAAAGAATCCAAATATGTATTAAGAATATTGCTATCCACAGATTTAAAATACTTTATAAGGCAGTACTCGTTGTTTTCCATTGCATATACTACAGCCTTTTTAGACAATATATATCTTTCCGTTCGTAAGTGATATTCAGCAAATAGATCATACTCGTATCCGTTAATTTTATAACCTTTAGTTATATCAAAATAGGACTTTAGCTTTTTTTCTATATTATCCAAATATTCCCTGTAATCCATTTTTGCCCCCTTATATATCTGTACCTTATGTAAATTATATAACAATAATTGCCGTATGGTGGATTTTTGAAATGAAATGTCAAAATTTTGATACGAAATGCAATATTTTAAGATAAGTTACAATTACATCAGCTTATATTCATAATATCCTTAAATTCCTTTGACTGGCTTCTGCTTACTGGTATCTTATCATTTATGTTCTTTAATTTAACATTGTAGGTTGAGTTAAACCATGGCTCTATGGACTCTATCATATCCAGATTGATAAGATAGCTTTTATGACTTCTGAAAAAATGAGGTGAATTGAGCTTTTTGCTTAATTCACTTAAAGTACAGTTAATAATATACTTTCCTCTGGTGCTTACAATAACAGTGTTCTTATCCTCAACAGTAGCGTATATGATGTCCTTGTGTTCCAATGGTATCAGTTTCCCATTGTGATATACTGAAATTATATTTATGGATTCAGAATTGCTTAAATCATCAATGAGCTTATTGAGCCTTATAAAATAATCTCGGTTTTCATCTCCGATGCGTTTCAGTATTTTGTCCAATCCTTTTTTCAGCCTTTCCTCGCAAACAGGCTTTAATATATAATCCACAGCATTTACTTCAAAGGCTTCCAGAGCATATTCTTCATAAGCTGTAATAAATATAACATATGGAACATGAGGCTCTTTAAGCAGCCTCTTTGCTACTTCTATTCCATTAAGCTTTGGCATCTTAATGTCCAGAAACATAAGGTCTGGTTTAAGCTTTCTGTTTAAGCTTAGAGCTTCCAAGCCATGGGAGGCTTGTCCTATTACCTTTACCCGCTTCTGCTTCTCCAGTATATATATAAGCTCTTCTCTTGCTGGGCTTTCGTCATCTACTACTATAGCTTTTATCATCCCGTTCTTAACCCCCTTGTATTCTTAGGAATCAGCATCCTGACAGTAGTTCCCCTATTGGGTTTGCTTTCTATTCTTAGTCCGAATTTAGGTCCATATTTAGTTTTAAGCCTGTCATTAACATTTTTAATTCCAATCTTTGAAGTGTTATCCTGTTTAAGCAATGAAGTTAGCTGTTTTTTGCTCATCCCAACTCCGTCGTCTTTTACAATAAGCTCTGTAGCCCATTTTAAATCCACTGCCTTTATGAGCACAGTTCCGCCTTCCACTTTTTCCAGGATTCCATGTTTTACTGCATTTTCCACAATAGGCTGAAGTATGAGAGGTGGCAGGGTGCATTCAATATTATCTGGAATATCATAGACTATGTTTAACTTGCCTTTAAATCTGGCCTTTTCAATTTCCAAATAGGAGTTAATGTTTTCAATCTCCTTAAACAGATCTACTTCGTTTCCATCCTGCTGAAGATTGTTCCTGAAGTAATTTCCAAGATGCAGAAGCAAATTTCTTGCCTTATCCGGTTCAGTCCTTATAAGGGATATTATGGTATTTATTGCATTGAATAAAAAATGGGGATTAATTTGTGCCTGAAGTGCCTTTAATTCAGATTTTACCAATAACTCAGCCTGATAGTCTATTTTACCCAGCTCTATTTGAGTAGAAAAAATAAGACCTAACCCTAATGCCAGTTCCGTTTCCACTTTGGTCATAGAGTTTTCCTCATCCTTATACAGTTTCAAAGTACCTATGACCTTGTCTTCATCCTTAAGGGGTACAATAATGGCTGATTTAAGCTTACAGCTTTTCTCATTGCAGCCAATTTCCTCTTTGTAATTGGCTATAACATACTCGCCATTTTCTATTACCTTTCTGGTAAGGTTTGTCATTACAGAATTTCCGGGAAGGTGATGGTCCTCCCCTATGCCTACATGGGCTAATATCTTACTGGTATCTGTAAAAGCAACAGCTTTAACACCAGTCATATTTTTTATTATCTTTGCTGCTTCATATGCAGTGGACTCATTTAAGCCTTTTCTGAAGTATTTTAAGGTCTTATTGGCTATTTTCAGTGCCAATTGAGCCTGGTAAGCAGCTGCTGCTTCCAAATCCTTATGGGCGCTGTCTATGATCGCTATGAATATGGCTATTCCAATGGAATTGGTTATTATCATGGGCATGGCTATAATCTTTACCAGTTCTATAGCCTGAGAGAAAGGTTTTGAAAATGTGAGTATAATAATCATCTGAATTATTTCTGCAATGATTCCAGATATCAATACAAAAAATATCTTATTTTCTGATGCATCCATTCTTTTCTTGAGAAGTCCTGCCATAATTCCTTCTACAAATGTTGATAATCCACAGGAAAATGCTGTAAAACCACCTATGTCAATTAAAAACCTGTGACCACCTGCTACAAGCCCTGAAAAAAATCCTACAAAAGGCCCGCCTAGCAGCCCACCGACAAATACTCCTATTACCCTGCTGTTAGCAATGGCTCCTTGTATAGGTATACCGGTATAGGTACCAATAATTCCAAAAATACCAAATATAAGTATTAAAATCACTTTGTCCTTTAAGTTGAATTTCTGCTTTGCAACAAGCTTCCTGAAAAGCTTGGTTTTGGTCATCAGCAGGGCAAGGACCATTATGAGTCCCACACGGTTAATCAAGTTCTGGAAAAGCAGAAGTAACAGCTTAAACACCTCTTTGCTTATTTGTTAATTTTATTATAGTACAATTTTTTTCCATTTTCAATCTTTTACCAGTGTGTGACTTTCACAGTTAAGCCAGCAAAAAATAAAAAGATTGGCACATTAGCCAACCCTACTATATACAATATGGCAATAAATTGTTTAATATCTTACTTTTCTCCTCTGATAAATTCCTTCTCCCAAAGCTGCGGATACCTGCCAATTGCCCATTCTGCCATTACAATCTTCTCTCCCTGCTTAAGTTCTATTCTTCCTATTGGTTCATTCCCTATTGTATTTTCCTCTATTGGATAAACCAGTATTTCATTTCTGGTAACAACTATGGCGATATCTTCATTTGGCGAAGTAAATGCATCTATAGCGTCTGCCCGCTTATTCTTTATCTCCTTCCATGGAATACATAATTCGTCATACCTTATTATCTCCTGGGTAGGTATGGCTGGTATATTAAAGTCTTCATACATGTAGTTCCCGTTTTTTATATAATTGACCCTGCCCTTTAGAATCCAAAGCCCATTCCTTCTGAATAGTCCGAAGCTTTCCTCCTTGGGTATAAAATTCAATAATCCCTTGCTGCCATCCTTGATACTTGAAACTATTTCCTTATTGAATCCTTCTATCAATGCTTCCCTTCCAGTTTCCCCCATAATATCCGAAATCTTTACAGGAGTGCTTTCATTAATGTTATCAACAGGATACAGCTCAAGATATCTTTGTCCCTTATTTCTATAATGGATGTTTTCTATGGATATATAGTCATTTCCCAGAAACAGTATATTCTTAATAGTTTCATCTGAATCCACATCTTCAACTGCTGCTCCAAATAATACCTCACCTTCTGTTTTTATAGCAACATTTGTACCTCTGTTTAAAGGATATGCTACAATATTATCCCTTACTTTTCCATCCACTTCCTCCCTTTGAACCTCTACCTTCCAGAAGCCTGTCATCCTGGGCAGCAATATGTTTTCCATTTCCTGTATGCCCACTATGCTCCTGTCAACGCTTCTTATGAATATGGTCCTGTAGTTCCATTTCTCAATGTTGCTATCTCCCTCTAAATCAAGTGATTTTAGGCCTAACAGTATACCGGAATTAAGCCCCTGTTTCTCTTTCAAGTCCATTGCCCTCAATGTAACTTCCTGGGGAACAGAACTCAACTCCATTTTATCAGTTTCAACATTATCAGGTGCCTTATTTAAGAAGAAGAATACTCCATCAATGTTTACTATTACAGTTTCTTCAGATATCCTGATAAAATCATTGAAAAACTGTTCAACTCCGGACACTGAAACTATCTGTATGGTTTCGTCTGTAATATTCAAAAGCTCTGGATTTGTCTTGTAATAATAGATCAGATAATCCTTGGCTTCAACATTCTTTATCTTGTAATTAGGCTCGTAGCAGTAATCATCACCTATTGAAACCAGGTTTTCATTGAATATAGCCTCTCTGCCCAAAAAAGCCTTTGCATCCTCCTCTGTCATTGTACTTATGGCGCTAAGCTTGTAATCCTCTATTATATAGCGCCCTTCTATTGGCAGATTCATATTCCTTGGAGCTTCTATATTTTCAGAAATCTCCATATTATCAACGCTGCAGGCTGAAATAAAAGCTGCCAGTATTACTATTATAATTGTTAATGTAAGCTTCTTCATTTACCTGTCCCTCCCTCTATTGGCAGGGATACAATTACTGTTGTACCTTCCTTGAGTTTGCTTTTAATCTCCATACGTCCTCCATGCAGTTTTACAATTTCATCACATATTGACAACCCTAATCCTGTACTTGCCTTGCTGTTCTTCCCCTTATAGAATTTTTCCCTTATATATGGCAAATCCTCTTCATGAATTCCTGCTCCATTGTCCTTTACTTCAATATTTACATAGTTGCCATCCCTGGTTGCATTCAGGCTCACCTTTCCTCCTTCATCAGTAAATTTGAAGGCATTATCCAAAAGGTTTATTAGCACCTGTTTTATCCTGTTTTCATCACCTATAATGTTTGGCAGATCAGGGTCATAGGTAACCGAAAACTCTATATTTCTATCCTTTGCCCTGATTCGAAGCTGCTTTCCTATTTGATTTATGGCATCAATAAGGCTCATTTCCTCTTTTTCTACTGTAATTCTCCCTGATACATATCTGGAAAAATCCAATAGCTCCTCTACCAGATTTGACAATCTATCACTTTCCTTTTCAATTATTTTAAGTCCATCCTCAAGCAGTTTCTTATCAACTTCACCTGAGTTTAAAGTAATTGCCCATCCCTTTATGGAAGTCAAAGGAGTTCTCAGTTCGTGGGAAATAGATGATATAAAGCTGTTTTTAAGCTGCTCCTTTTTAATCAGCTCCTCAGCCATATAATTTAATGTATCAGATAATTTTCCAATTTCATCATCAAATCGCTTTTTAGACCTTACCTTCAGCTGGCCATCTGCCATTTTCTCCGCAACCTTTGTCACTTCCTTTAAGGGTTGAATTATTGTATTTGCCAGGAAAATACTTACCATCCCTGATATCAGTATAACTGCAATTCCTATTGAAATCAGTATCCTGTATATGCTTCTTATGATAGCATTAGTCTTCCTTAATGATGATACAAACCTCAGTACTCCTATAACCTCTCCATTTGCCTTTAATGGGCTTGATATAGCTATTACTGGTTCTGTATCATATTCAACCTTCCCAATCCATGTGGATTTTTTCCCTTCCAAAGCCTTTAAAACGTCGCTGGTTGTTATAAATTCCTGAGAATGGGCTGCCCCAATGGAATCCAGCATAATCCTTCCTTCAGTATCCAAAATCTGAACCTGTGCAGAAGTATGCCTCCAGAAGAGGTCCACATCATCCAGAATTATGTCCTCCAGCCTGCTGGAGGAAAAATACCTTCTGAAGAATTCCGTTGAATATGTAATCTGGCTTGATAGTATTTCTTCAATGCTTTTGTAGTAGTAGCTTCTTATGGCATTAAAAAGAAAAAACTCAATTATGAGTACGGTAATTATTATAACAAGCATAAAATTACCTACAAGCCTCTTTTTGATACTACTTTTCATATTGCCCTCCAGATAGCTCCTCTTCTCTTCTCCATCTGTATCCCACACCCCAGACAGTTTCTATATAATAAGGGTTCTTTGAATCATCCTCAATTTTAGACCTGATCCTTCTTATGTTTACATCTACAATTTTTGTATCTCCCACAAAATCATAACCCCATATGATATTGAGTATCTCATCTCTAGTAAAGGCTTTTCCGGGATTTTCTATGAAAAGCTTAATAATGGAGTATTCAGTAGGAGTCAGTTCAATATGCTTATCTCCCTTAAAAAACTGCCTGGAATACTTATCAATCTTAAAGGGGCCATAGGTAATTATCTCCTCGTTTTTAGGATAATTTGCATCAATTCTCCTCAACAGGGACTTTATCCTCAGAACAAGCTCTATGGGATTAAAGGGTTTTACCATATAATCGTCAGTACCGTATTCAAGACCCATTATCTTGTCAACATCCTGTGATTTGGCAGTGAGCATTATTATTCCTATTCTATCGAATCTGTTTCTAAGCTCTTTGCATACCTGAAATCCGTCTATTCCGGGAAGCATGATATCCAGCACCACTACGTCTATATCTTCAGACTCAGCTATTTCCAATGCCTTCTCACCTGTTTCAGCTTCTATTACAGTAAACCCTTCCCTTTCCAGGTTTATCTTTATAAACTTCCTTATGGACTCCTCATCCTCCACAATAAGTATCTTCCTATTTGCATCCATAACCATTACCTCCAGTTAAAATGTTGCAAATTCGTATCCTTCATCTATCAGGAATTCAATAATAATCGGCAAGGCTTCTATGGTAGTATATTTTGCATCAGTATCATGCATTAGTATTATAAGTTCCTTTTGTCCATGGTAGGTACTCATAAACCTTTCAACCAGTTTTTCCTTTGATATATTGTGTCCTTCAGCGTCTCCATTTAGTGAGTTCCAGTCTATATACCTGTATCCTAAAGCTATAACCTGTTCTCTATAGGGTAATTTCCAGTCTCCAAAGGAACCTCCGGGAAATCTTATAATATCAGTTTCAAATTCCTCTCCCAATATGCTTTTAAATACCTCGTTGGTAATATCCAGTTCCTGCACAAAATTGGAGACGCTTTTATATATATAATTATAGTTATGGCTGTAGCTGTGGTTTCCAATTGCATGCCCTTCTTCATATATTCTTTTTAAAACATCAGAGTTTTTTTCTGCAAATTTTCCAACAACAAAAAATGTTGCCTTTATATCATAACGTGCAAGTATATCCAATACCTGGGGGGTTACTATGCTTGATGGACCATCGTCAAATGTAATGTAGGCAATTCTTTTATTCCCTTCCTGAGAAACTTCCTGTGGGATTTCCTCTTCTATGGTTTCCCGTTCTGCTGGTTCCTGGGAAATCTCCTCTTCTTCCATATCCTCACTGTCCTGTACTTTATCCGTATTTTCTTCCTCACATTCAATTTCATCAGCTTCTACAGCCTCTTCAATATCATATCCGCCTTCTGAGAGCATACTGCTCTTTATTGCTGCAACCTTCCTATCGAAAAGCTTCCTGTTTTTTACATAGTTATCGTACATTTCCATTTCCTCAATTTGTATTCCCCTTCTATGCGAAGCTTCCTCCGCTTGTACCAGATAGGAATCCAGCTTCAATATGAACCTATAGGAAGTCTCTGCAAATATAACTAGTAAAATAATTATGAATGTAATGAAGTACTTCCTTCTGAATAGATTAGCAATGCACTTTTTCAGTCTACCCATCAAAATCCCCCCTTAAAAAAGCCATCAGATAAATTCCTCTATCTATAGAATACTATATACCCATATTTTTTGCTTTACAAATTAGTTACAAAAAAATAGGAAAATAGGCTAGTATTAGCCTATTTAAAAGTAGCTCCCGTCCCCGAATACATAAGGATTCAATCTCCTCAGCAGTTCTGAAATTATGATAATTGCTATTATATCTCTTGCAAGCCTCCTTCTTCCATAGAACTGCCTTTGAAGAGACCTGTATCTTCCTCTTCTTTCCACTGGATCCTCATCTATTTCCGGACACTCATACGCCAGCTTTTCATAAACTTCATCAACCAAAGACTCCACATCACTATCTGTTATATTATATGCCGATGGATTGTTCTGCATGTATCTATTTACAGCATCTATGGCCTTTGGATATATCCTGTAATACAATTCTGGATAATTCATTTCCATAATATAACCTCCCAATACATATTCAATAACATAATATGTATTGGAAGGTTTTTTTGACACAGCTATTATTCTGCATAGACCTTAAACTGGGATTTGTACAGCTCGCTATAGATTCCGTTTTTAGCCAGCAGCTCCTCATGGGTGCCCCTTTCCTCTATGCCCTCATTGGTCAGTACAATTATCTCGTCTGCATTCTTTATTGTAGACAGTCTATGGGCTATTACAAGGGCTGTCCTTCCTTGTGCCAGCTTTTCAAGGGATTCCTGAATCATTATTTCAGTCTGATTGTCAAGAGAAGATGTGGCCTCGTCAAGTATCAGTATTGGAGGGTTCTTTAAAAACAGCCTTGCAATTGATATTCTCTGCTTCTGCCCTCCAGACAGCTTGACTCCCTTTTCCCCTATATAGGTATCATACCCATTGGGAAGTGTCATTATAAAATCGTGAATGCTTGCCTTTTTAGCAGCTTCAATAATCTCTTCATCAGATTTTGTAGGATCTCCATAGGCTATGTTTTCCTTTACCGTTCCGGTAAACAGGAATACATCCTGTTGAACAATTCCCACATTCTTCCTCAAGGACTCCAGCTTTATGTCCCTAATATCAATACCATCTATCAGTATCTGCCCTCCATTTATATCATAAAACCTTGGTATCAAGTGGCACAAGGTAGTCTTTCCTGCTCCTGAAGGCCCCACTATGGCAACAGTCTTCCCTGGCTCAATGACCATGTTTATGTTGGAAAGGACTCTATCCTCGCCATTGGTATAGCTAAAGGATACGTTTCTGAATTCTATGCGCCCCTTTACATCCTTAAGCTCCACTGCATTTTCCCTATCCACTATATCAGGCTTTATATCCATAACCTCTACAAACCTCTCAAATCCCGTCAGGCCTTCCTGCAGCTGCTGCATAAGGTTTGCAAGCCTTCTTATTGGCTGCATAAAGTAGCTGATGTACATAGTATAGGCAAGCAAATCACCTACGCTTATGGAGTCAATATATACAAAATAGCCTCCAATTACTATTACCACCAGGTCCAGCATATTTGTAGCTGCGCCAATACCTGCCAGAAACTCCGCCATGACCTTATAGGATTCCTTTCTGGATTCCTTGTATTCATTGTTGTTTTCATCAAACTTCCTTATTTCATAGTCTTCATTTGTAAAGGCCTTTGCAACTCTAATTCCTGAAATGCTGTTTTCCAGATGGGCATTTATATTTGCAATCCTTTTTCTTACCTTTCTAAATGCATTTTCCATCTTTACCCTCTTCATCAGCACAAACCCTATTATCAAAGGTATAAATGCAAATACTATGAGGGTCAGTTTCAGGTTTACCCTGACTAGAAGTATAAATGAGCCTACCAGCATTACCAGCGATATGAATAAATCCTCCGGACCGTGATGGGCAAGCTCCACTACATCCCTCAAGTCATTTACAAGCCTTGACATGATATGTCCCGTTTTTGTATTGTCGTAATAGCTAAAGGGCAATGTTTGAAGGTGAGCGAATAGCTCTTTTCGCATATCATATTCTATATATACTCCCACAACATGTCCCCAGTAGGATACTATATAATTTCCTATATATCTTATGATAAACAACACTACCAGCAAAACAGCCCATTTAAAAAGCAAATCCAGTCGCTGGGCTGGGATTACGTTGTTGATTATTTCCCTGGAAGCCATGGGGAACACCAGATCTATGGCTGAAATAAGAAAAGCAAAGAACATATCTATAATAAAAAGCTTCATATGGGGTTTGTAATAGGAAATAAACCTTCTAATCATCTTCTCCCTCCTTTAAATTGTTATAAAGCTTCTCCAATGCTGAAAGGAGATTGCTGATTTCTCCATACTCCATCTTTGAAAGAGCCATATATGTAGCTCTGTTGTTTCTCTCCTTCTTAATGGTTTCAACTAATTTCAATCCTTCTTCCGTAACAAATACTCTTTTAATCCTCCTGTCCTTTTCGTCGTCAATTCTTTTAACCAGCCCCTTTTCCTCCAGCCGGGTAACCTTTTCGGAAATGGTATTCTGAGCACGATTCAGTATATTTGATATTTCGTTTATTGTCGGAGGTTCCTTTGAATTCTTCAAATATATCAACAGATGATACTGGTCATATGTTAATCCGCATTCCTTTGCTATATTGTGGCCTTTGGCATGGATTATATTGCTGCATTCCCATATATATCTGGAAATAACCTCGGAGGCATGCTGCAGGTCCATTAAATCACTCCCTGAATTTTAGACTATCTAATATATCGTCCTACGATATTATATCACCTTATTTTAGTTTATTCAACATTTATAATTAATACATTTAATTCAAACTTCAATAATGACATCAAAAAATTAAGGCTTTGAAAATATCACAAGCCTTAATATACAATGTAGTTAATGATGGAAAACAGGCCTAAAACTGTTGATAGGAGGCCTACCAACAGCTTATACCTTACAAACCAGCTCTCAATATCAACTTTTTTCCGCTTTATTACTATTTCATCATTTTCCCTGTATATTTCAAATGCTTCAGTTAATATGAATATAAGCCCCATTACAATGAATAGTATTCCAATTAATAGCATTTACTTTCTTGTCCTTTCATTATCAGGTTTTACAATGTACCACTAATCGTATTTGCAGAATACGCTGTATTCACATCCTGAAGTACAGCTTTTGGACTTTTCATACTGCTCAATTTTACTGTTATTATTTACAAAATCTATAAATTCAACTATGCTTTCCATATTTTTATTTAGACTGTCTTCACTTACATCTATATCCACTACATCCTTTGTATCCAGAAATATAATCTGGGCCTTGTTTATTTCCATGCCTGTAATTTTCCTTACGGCATTTGCATAAAGCTTAATCTGTGGTTCATATTTCAGCCTCAAGCTATTAAGGTCTATGATTTTATTGGTTTTGAAATCCAGTATCTGGCACTTTCCATCCCTTATATTTATTCTGTCTATTATTCCCCTGATATAAGTATCTCCTATTTTCAGGAAAAATTCCCTTTCTGTGTAGAACTCTTCATAGTCCTCCACATACAGGTCCAGATAATTTTCAACATAACGGTAAAGCTCCTTTTCAAGTTCTTCTGTATATGGTATTCCGTAGGAATTTACAACCTGTCTTAATAGCTCTTTTGCATCCTGCCCCTTACTATAATGCTGGCAAAACCTGTGTATAATATTTCCTTTTAAAATTCCGTCAACACTGTATGAACCTGTTTTACTGACTTTATATTCCTTTACATCATCCAAAGGAAGCCTTCCATAGTATTTCAGGAAATACCTTCTCCTGCATTGAATAAAATCCATAAACTGGCTTACGCTGAAGCTTTGGAAGGTCCTGGTGTTAAATCCCTGTACATACCTTATGAGTGGAAATCTGCTGTAATCAAATCTTCTGGATGCAAACAGTTTCTTATCTATTCTCCTCATGTGATTGGCAACTTCTGGCTTTTCATAATCCTTATCAATATATGTTACCTGATTCATATCCAGCAAATCACTAATCATCTTCTTAAATCCCCTGTTATTGCCTAAGCAACCCAATATGAGCCTCTTTTCAGCCCTTGTCATGGCAACATAGAGAATTCTCTTGTCTTCTTCCTCTTCCCTTAAAGCTATATCATCCTTGATGCTTCTTACAAAAGGGGATATCCTGCCTATTCTAAGCCCCAATCCCAAATCCTTGTGAAATACTGCAATGTTCCTGTCATTGGGCTTGCCTTTTGACATTTGAGGTATTATGACCACTGGAAACTGAAGACCTTTAGATTTGTGTATAGTCATAAGCTTAACTACATTTGCATCCTCTGAGTATATCTTTGCCTTTGACTCATTTGACTCTCCGGAATTCTTAATCTCCTCTATATAATCTAAAAAGTCCTCAAGGGAATTTGTGCTTGTCCTATCAAATTCCCTGCAAATGTCCATCAGCTTCTCCACATTGAGTATCATCTGCCTTCCTGAAGGATTAAACTGGAGTACTTCCTTATAAAATGTCCTGTCAATAAGCTCCTTCAGAATCCTTGAAACTCCGTACAAGTCCTTCTTCAACATAAATTCATCCAGTATCTCCAAAGCCTTTCTGACTTTAACCCTTTCATCCTCATCTATATACTGAATATCCTTCTTCAATGTATCATATACTGATTCATCCTTATTCCTCAAAAGCCAATATATGGTCCTGTCTGAAAGGCCTATCATAGGGCTTCTTAAAAATCCTATGGCAGGAATTGTATCATATCTGTTGCTTATAGCCTTTAATGCATTTATAAGGTCCTTTATCTCCTGAGTTTCAAAGAATCCCTTACCGCTTACATTATAATACGGAATATTAAATTCCCTTAATGCATCCTCATATATATAATCCTGAGTCCCGGACCTGAAGAGAAGGCAGAAATCCTTATATTCAAAGGTTCCCTCCTCTACCAGCTCCTTAATCCTTCCTGCTATCAGTCTGCTTTCCACATAGTATTCATATTCCGATTTTGTATAGGATTCTGGTATCTCCAGATTATCCTTCTTTATAATCTCCACATCTATATTGTTTGGAGATTTGTAATAATCCTTAAGTGGAGTGTACCTTTCCCCCATAAGGCTTGAGAAAATATTGTTTACGAAATCAATTATGGTATTTACGCTTCTAAAGTTTAAACTTAGGTCTATAGCATTATTTCCCGATATCCTTTCTATGTCCTTTACCACCTCATAGAATACATCCAAATCTGCCCCTCTGAATCCATAAATGGACTGCTTTGGATCCCCTACTATAAACAGGTTGTTCCTGTCAAGCAGGCTTTCACTTGAACATAGCTTATAGAATATTCTCTTCTGCAGCTCATTGGTATCCTGAAATTCATCTATCATGATATACCTGTATTTATTCTGATATTCCTTTCTTACGGAATCATCCTCCAGCAGTTCTAATACAAGAATCTGCAAATCCTCATAGTCAAGAGCACCCATTTCATCCTTTCTCCTGGAATATTCCCTGTCCACCTCTTCAAGTAGATTGATAAACAGCTCATAACACCAGGTAAATTCCTTTTCCCTTATTCTGAAAGCATCCTCCAAATATGCCTTAAGTGCTTCAATGGAGTCTTTCTGCTTCTTGTCTGAGCCAATGTTATCGTATAAATGCTCCAGGATTGAATAGAGCTCCATTTGAGAATAGGTGCCTTCATGAAACTTAACCCATTCCATATGGGTTTTAAGCTTGTTAAACTTGCTGTTCTTTCTGGTATTCTCCATTAGAAACAGAAACTTTTCCTTTATGCCTTCAAGTATCCTGCTTAAATCATCCTTTGTCAGGGTAATTCCATTTAAATATTCAAGTGTCCTTTTTCTCACATCCTCAAAGGAATATCCTGAATTTCTGACTTTGTAGTATATATTTCTTATTTCATAGGTTAATCTATCTATTCTTTCAATTCCAAATATTAGCATCATATTAAACAGGTCCTTGTTATTTTCCAGTTCCCTTACCAGTACATCTCTTATGGTATCCTTAAGAAGCCTGTCCCCTTCCTCCTCATCCAGAATGGTGAACATAGGGTCTATGTTTGCCTTCAGTGCATTATCTCTCAGTATGTTTCCACAGAAGCTATGAATAGTTGAAATATTTGCCTTCTCCATGTCATTGTAAAACCTTTGCCACTTCTTATCCTCATGGAACCTTTCCCTAATGGCTTTCCTTATTCTCTCCTTCATCTCCTGAGTTGCCTTTTTGGTAAACGTAATGGCAACTATGGATTCCACTTCCTTGTTTTTTTCAAGGTCTCCATTTTCCAGAATATACACATACCTTTCCGTCAGGACCTTTGTCTTTCCCGTACCTGCACCAGCATTTACAGCCAGGTTTCTATCAATAGTTTCTATGGCCTGGATCTGCTCGTCAACTCTCATCATTGCATATCAAACCCCTTTCTGATCCTGCATATATCACGATATATGCAGTAGGAATCGCACTTCTTCGGATTAACTGAAAAGTCTCCGCTGTGTATTGATTCTATGAAGCTCTTTATATTCTTCTTTATATCCTCCAGTATTACATCCAGTTCCTCCTTGGTCAGTATGCCCTTTGAGCTGGCTACATTCAAATTTTCCTCTTCATCCTTAAGAACCAGGGTTTCCTTAAATTCTGCCTTTGACAATATACCATATATTCCTGCAACAACTTCCCTTTTTTCCTGGCTTAAGATGTATATGGGAAGCTGCAGGCTAATGCCTTTTCTTATATCCTCAACTGTATATACTCCTGAGGAGGAATTCTTATAATCAATAATAATATACTTATCCTCATCTACATACTTATCAATTCTATCTATTATTCCTGTAAATGGAATCTTACTTCCGGCAATATCTATTTCAAATGTTTCCTTCTCCCCAAATGGTACTTCAAAATCATAGGGCAAAACTTTTTTCCCATAGCTCTTCATCCTGTCCAAATCCTTTATTATAAATTCAAGCAGCCTATTTGCACTGTTTAGAATAATTAATTCCATTTCTGTTGAGTTTTCCTCTGTAGACAAGGACTTCATCTTATCCCTTATCTTCTCCTGTATGAAATTGTAGGATTCCTCAAGGCTTAAATCCTTTCCATTTAATATATGGTCCTCTATTTTCTTCTTGTAGTTGAAATAGTACTCCTTCAAAACCTCATGCTTTACAGAACCTAAATCCAGTGGGGTGAATTCCTCAGATTCCCTTTCCATTTCCTCCACTCTCAGCACCTTGTTTAAAAGGAACTTATACGGACAGGCTCCATAGGTTTCCAAATAGGATATGGAGTACATCCTGTTTCTGTGTATATCAGCAAGGTCCCTTTTTACCTCCTCATCTCTTATAAGCCCGCTATACTCGTTGAATCCGTCCAATTCCCTGTTCATCTCACAGCTTAATCGCATATCTATTTCCTTAAGTGAATTCTTATCTATATCATTGTACATATTGAACAGTTCCACATGGCAGTTTCCCTGAGAATATTCCCTCAATATATAGCAAAGAAGCTCCCTTTTGGTAGTGGTATCCTCAGCTTTATCCTTGAAAAGATATTCCACCTCAACAGGTAAAATATTTATTTTATATTCCTTATTTTCTCCTTTAATTCTGTTAAACACCTCATCCAGCATTATTGACTCGATGGATTTCTCATCCTCCGTTGAATCTTCCGAATAGGATAAATACAATGTATCGCTGCAGGATGAAATGATGTTGGTAAACATAAGAAACTCCTTGTCCAGTATCTCATAATAGTTTTTCACATCAATTCCAATCTGTTTAAGCTCTCTGTAATTGTCCTCCCTAAAGAAGAAGTTTCTGTTTCCTATGCTTGGATAGGTTCCCTGGCTTAGTCCAACAACAAACAGTACCTTGTATTTAATTCCTCTGGCTGTTACAGGAGTTAGTACATTTATCCCCTTTGCATTTCCATATACCTCCACAATGCATTCGTTTTGCAGATAGTCTGTAATAATCTCTATGAACTCCTCAAGAGTTACCTCCCCCTTCATAGCTGACAAAACTCCTCTTGTGAAGTTCAGTATTTCCTTAAACCTATTTAAGGCCAAAAAGTCCCTGTTAGTCAGGTTATAGTCCTTTACTGTATTATATATATTCAATATGGTATCCTCTACATTGTACTTTTTTAATATATCAATTATAAGACCTGCATATTCATCTATAGTACCGGAGGAAGGTATGTATTTTGCTTCATCTTCAATAGCTCTTATTATGCCTTCCATGTCATAAGTTTTAAGGTCTTCAATATTTCCTTTTCTTAAAATGTATTCAATTTTCTCCCTGTCCTTTTTATCCGCAACTGGATAGTAGTTGCTCTTAATCCTGTTTATTATGCTCTTCTTATCCATTTTGTATTTCTTTGTTTCCAATACATATATAAGTTCTTTCATAAGAGGGATTTCTATAAGACTGGTTTCCTTATCCAGTATAATCGGAATTCCCTCCTCTTCAAATACCTGGAATAATAAGTCTCTATAGGATTCAGCATTGGTAAGCACTATTGCCATATCCTTCAGCTCAATTCCTTTTGACAGATGCTTCTTAATCTCCTCAGCTACCTTCTTGATCTCCAGGTATCCATTGGCAGCCTTTATAATATTGATGCCATTGGAAAAATCCATAACCATGTGGTCTTCACTAAATAGCATTTCTGCCAGCTCATCAAACCTGTCACAGTTCCTTTCATCTATCTTTTTTATAATAAAACCCATGCTGGTCAAAAGTTCCAATGTCTTTGTAAATGTTTTAAAGTTTTCACATCTGTCAAAAGGCATGTTTATATATATGGAGCAGTCAGTTTCTGTTATTCTCTTTAAAAGCTCAAGCTCCTGAGGCCTGAAATCAAAGAAGTAATCTATAATTATGAAATCCAGCCCATTAAAGAAGCTCAAATCCTCCTCAAGTATCTCAAGGCTCTTTATAAAGCTTTCCTCTCTATCTACCAGATTATATTCATTAAGCTTTTTTTCATACTCTTCATATACATATCCTATTTCCCTGTAAAAAGGGCTGTCGGGACATCTTTTTAAATAGTCCCGAGGAGAAACCAAGGACCTTTTTATTTCACCTATTATACCTGATACTGCCTTTACAAATCCCTTTTTGGAAGAAATATCCCTGTAATATATAAGCCTTCCATTATCCCTCAATTCTTTCAGAATGCTTCCAATAATTGCCTCCTTTGTTTCCACGTCAATATGGGTATAGAATTTATCCTTTATAAGCCTGTCCACTATATTGTCAAAAGTAAACAGATTGATATCAAAGGCATAGTTTACCTCATTCAGTATTTTCCTTCTATAGTCTACAAGAAGCTTCCCATTTGGAAGCAGATAGTAGAACCTGTCCCCTTTGTTTTCCTTCAGATATTCTACAGCCTTGTTAAATAACTTCCCGGACATGGAGTTGTTATAAGGCCCTAAATATACAATTCTATCCATCAATAAACCTCCTTTCGCTTTAAGGCTCTTTTACCCATATCATCTCTTTATTCTGTTTAAAAGCTCTTCAGCCTGTCTGTTTATCCTTTCTACATCATATTCCTCAACTAATATATCTGACAAGCCATATTTCATCTTCAGCCTTATTATTCTATAGACCTTTTCATTTAACTCCCTAAGGCTTATGTTTTCAGATAAAACCTCTTCCTTAACCCTATTTAGCGCACTTATCTGGTTTTCATAACCATGGCATACAAGCACAATATCTCCGCCAGCTTTCAAAAATCTTACAGCTGCTTCACCCACTGAATAGTTTTCCACAATTGCACCCATGGTCATATCATCTGATATAACTACGCCATCATAGGACAGCTCATCCCTTAATAGGTTTTTAATTATATTTTCAGAAAGAGTTGCAGGATAATCCTTATCCAGCTCAGGAAAGAGTATATGTGCCACCATTATTCCATCTACATCCTCTTCTATTGCCCTTTTAAAGGGCACCAGCTCAAGGCTTTTTAATTCCTCCAGCGATTTCCCTATTACTGGCAAATCAACATGGGAGTCCACTGAAGTATCACCATGTCCCGGGAAATGTTTTACTATGGATATGATATTACCTGAATTTATGCCTTCCATCACTTTAATTCCGTTATCTATAACTGCTTCTTTGGTTGAACCAAAGGCCCTGTTTCCTATAACAGGATTTTGGGGATTTGAGTTTATATCCAAAACAGGAGCAAAGTCCATATTAAACCCAAGATCCTTCAGCCTTCCTGCCAAAACCCTTCCAAACTCGTAGGATATATCCTCCTGATTTATACTACCAATTGTTCTGGCATTCGGCAGATTTGAAAAGAACTTGGAAAGCCTTGAGACTTTTCCTCCTTCCTCATCCACTGCAAAGAACAGGGGAAGTATGTTGTTCCTGTTCCTCTCCTTAAGTGAGTTCAACAGTTCTACCGTCTGTTCAGCTGTTTCCAAGTTGTTGCCGAAAAAAATGAACCCGCCAACTTTATGGCTATCTATCATGTTTATGGTATAATCATCTATTTCAGTTCCATCTATTCCAAATATGAATAGCTGCCCTATTTTTTCATCAAGAGTCATGCCATCAACAATACTTTGAATTTCATCTATTTTCTCTTCATCCTTGCCTTCATCTTCCTCTCCAGCCACGTTTCCATTTTCTATATTCTCATCCGGTATTTCCCCATTATCAGCCTGCCTTCTGCATCCAGCGGATAATAGAACTATTATAGCAATAACAGCTATCAGTATCCTTCTTGCCATGTTTTCCTCCTTTTCTTTTGTTCATACATTTTATTATAACATATTATCCATCCATATATTCATTTTAGTCCCTTAAAACAAAATGCCCCTCCTCAACTTCCACAAGCCTGGGAGGGTTATTATATAATAAAGGATTGTATATGTAAAGAACCTTGTTTTTCTCTACAACTGGGTCTGGTACTGGTATTGCAGAAAGCAAAGCCCTGGTATAGGGATGTATTGGATTTTTAAACAGCCTTTCAGTATCTGCCAATTCCACTATTTTACCTCTATAGATTACTGCAATTCTGTCTGCAATACTTCTTAGAAGGGATAAATCATGGGTAATAAAAATATATGTAAGGTTCAACTTTTCCTTAAGAGCCTTAAAAAGGCTTATTATCTGATATCTGGTTGATATATCCAGTGCTGATGTAGGCTCATCCAGTATTAAAAGCTCAGGCTCCATTATAATAGCCCTTGCTATGCCAATCCTCTGCCTTTGTCCTCCTGAAAATTCATGGGGAAAGCAGTCAGCATGCTGTGGCAGCAATCCTACATCCAGTAGTGCTTTTTCTACCTTTTTCCTTCTATGAAATTCATCTATATACTTTTTTGTATTATATAGCCCCTCTGATACTATATAATCTACCTTGGCCCTTTCATTGAGAGATGCCATAGGATCCTGAAAAACCATCTGAATACTCCTTTTTAATTCTCTATCCAGCTTCCTGTCTATTTTACCGCTTATTTTTATTCCATTAAATACTATGGCACCTCCTTTTGTTTCAACAATCCTAAGAATTGCTCTGCCTATGGTGGTCTTCCCTGAACCGCTTTCCCCTGCCAATCCAAAGGTTTCACCTTTATAAACTGAAAAGCTTACGCCATCTACAGCAGTAAACCTTTTTTTTCCCTTTCCATATTCCACTTTAAGGTCCTTTACTTCAAGTATTATTTCCTTTTTGTCCATGCAATCAGCTCCAATATATATCATATAGAGGCTCTCCCTTGCTATATATAAGGCAGTTTGGATAGCAATGATATTGTATATGGGTCCCTGGGATTGTAGAATATTTCCTTAACACTTCCTGCTTCTACTATTTTGCCACAGTACATAACTGCTACTCTGTCAGCAACTTTTGCAACTACTCCCAGGTCGTGGCTGATGAATAGAATAGTCAGTTTGTACTCCTCCTGTAGCCTGTTCAGTAGCTTCAATATTTGAGCCTGTATTGTCACATCCAAAGCTGTAGTCGGTTCATCACATATTAATATTTTAGGCCTGCACGCCAGTGCTGCTGCTATTACGACTCTCTGCCTCATTCCTCCGGAAAGCTCGTGGGGATATTTTTTGTACAGCTTTCGTGCATCCTCTATTCCTGCATTCTCAAGCACCTTAATTGCTCTTTCCCTTGCATCCCTTCCTCTATATCCCTCATGAAGTACTATGGCTTCCTCTACCTGGTTGCCTATAGTCTTCAGAGGATTTAATGCTGTCATGGGTTCCTGAAACACCATTGCTATTTCCCTGCCTCTGATTTTAAGCCAGTCATCTTCTGCTTGAAATTTGGCTATATCCATTCCTTCATATATTATTCTTCCTGAATCTATCCAGCCGTTTTTATCCAATGCTCCAATTAAGGCTTTTGCAAGTACTGATTTGCCTGCTCCGGATTCTCCCACTATTGCCAGGCTTTCTCCTCTATATAGCTTCAGGGAGAGTCCTCTTATGACCTCTATAGTTTGGCCTCTTACCTTAAATTTTATGACCAGATCCTCGATACAAAGTAATGGTTCACTTCTACTCAATTCAGCACCTCGTTAAAAGTGATTCCTCGGGTCTGAAGCATCAGCAAAGGCATTTCCTATTGCGTAAAAGGAAACTGTTATTATGGAAAGGACCATAGCCGGAATCATCAGCTGATACCTCAGTGATGGCACTGTTATATATCCTCTGCCTTCATTGATTAGATTTCCTAAAGATGGGATACTTAATGGAAGCCCCAATCCAATATATGTTAAGAATACCTCATACCCTATGGCTGCAGGAATGGACAGGGTGGCCTTCAAAACCAGCACTGATACAAGATAGGGCAATATGTTCCTGTATATAATCCTGTATGCAGGTGTTCCCAGTATCCTTGAAGCTATATTATACTCCCTGTCTCTGATAATAACTACAATGTTCCTTACAATCCTTGCAGTATCAAGCCACCCTGTTATGCACATTGTAAATATCATAGTCAACACGCCAGGTTTCATGGTATAAGCCAGTAATATGAGTATTATCACCCTGGGCAAATTGTTAATCACATTGTATATTGAGGTAATAATATTTTCCAGCCTTCTCACATATCCCCATATAACTCCAATAATAAGCCCTATTGCATTTTCCCAAAGGGCAACTATAATCCCTATAAACAGGGATGTCCTTGTGCCGCTCCATATTCTAGCCCACATATCCTGCCCTATGGAATTGGTGCCAAACCAGAACTCCCTGCCTGGAGGCATATTTATGAGCTGTAAGCCTGTTGTATCATCTACATATATGACATTGGGAGATTTCTGGTTTGGTAAATAAGGCTGTATTATTATGAATACAATAAAAACTGCCATCAATGCCATGAAGAAAAGCGATACCTTATTCTTCATGAAAGCCCTTATTGTTGAATTCCAGTAGGAATAGCCAGAATTCATCATATTCTACCTTCTCTTTTCCCCAGCTTTATCCGTGGGTCCAGAATAGCCATAAGCACATCTCCAGCAAGCATTCCAATAATTCCTATGGAAGAATATATCAGCACTATGGCCTCCACCAACGGGTTATCCTGCCTCTGCACTGCTTCTACCAAAAGACCTCCCATTCCAGGTATGGAATAAAGGGACTCTATATATATGGAACCTGATATGGTAAACAGTATTGATGATGGCAAATACTGTATCATAGGCACAAATGCATTCAGAAATACGTGTTTTTTCATTACTTCCCTTCTTTTCAGCCCTTTTGCCATTGCCAGCTTCACATAGTCTTTGTTTAACTCATCAACCATGTACCTCTTCATCCATAGCGCATAGGTGGCAGTAGTTCCCAGGGATAGGGATAATACGGGTAAAATCCAGCTAATTGGCCTATCTATATAGAACAGCATGGGAAGTTTAAATATATCAGTTATATAAAACTGAATAAGAATATAGTATATGGCAGCAGGTATTGAATTTATCAGTATTATGTATATATTCCCAACCCTTTTAAGTATTTTTCCTTCACTGTCAGCCATAAAGATGCCTAATGTTATACCTGATATTATGGAGATGGATAGGCTTGCAATGCCAAATCCCAGAGAATAAGGTATTTTGCTTTTCAATATTTCTGCTACAGGAACTCCAGGCCTGTAGGCAATAGATACGCCCAGGTCACCCGAAGCAACTCTTTTATAGAATTTTTTGAGCTGGACATGTATAGGATCCTTAAGCCCTAGATTTTCAATTATCTTCTCCCTTTGAATCTCATCCAGCTTATCATAGCTCTCCCCTAAATACCCTTCAACAGGCATTAGCCTCATAAGCATAAATACTATGGTTAATACTGCAAATAGGGTAATTACAGACTGTATTAGCCTTGATGAAATATATCTTATCATTTTTCTGCTCCTTTGAGCCTTTCACTTCTCTCCCTTTCCCACTGCTTGTATAGTAGATTATATTCATCCATACTCATTGGGGTTTTAAGAAGCTTCAATCCCTTAAACCTTCCAGATACTGCCCCAAAGGGAGAATATGATATTTCAAAGGGGTTTATTCTGGATGCTGCATATCCTCCTCCCCCTACCGAATAAGGTATAACAAAAGCCTCTTCTATGAGAAAGGCTTCTGCTTCTGCAAACAGCTGATACCTTTTATTTATATCCATTACTTCATCTGCTGCCCTTTGTACCAGGTTTTCATAGATGGTATATCCGTTTTCCCCCTCATATCCCCTGGCCATATGTATCCAGCTAGATGTTGAATCCCGCCTAAAGGGATGTGTATAGGTTTCAGGATCTGCAAAATCTGCACCCCAGTTCAGCTCCATCAGTGCATATTTCCCTGAATCCCTTACCCTTTCAAGAAATCCCGTAGGAGGATTTGGCTCTATGATTATATCTATATAATCCTTCCCCAGAACTCCCTCCAGCTGCTGCTCTATAACCTGAACCCTGTTGGCCCATTGTCTGGAAGCAGCATTATATGGCATTAGAATTTTTACCGGAAAGGATACTTTTCCCTTCAATTCCTCAATAGCCTTATTCTTATATGTTAAAGCCAGCTTCTCATCAAAAGAATCCCTGTTGGTAAACTTTGACAGAGGTTCCAGCTGGGTATAGTCTATTTTACCCGCCGATATGAAATTTCTGGGAGTTATGGTATTTAACAGCCTTTTTTCAGGCTCATAGGGTTCCTCTGTAAGCATGGCTGATTTTCTATCCATGGCATGAAATATGGATTTGCGGAAATTTCTGTTGTTCACAGCTACAAGCCAGTTAACAGGCTCGTATTCCTCGGAAAACTGAGGGTTAAAATTAAACAAGAAGAAATATGAAAAGAAATTGGTCCTGTTGGGTCTGATTAAATTCCTCTTTACAGGATTGTTCATCCATTCATGAATTATATCAGTTCCTATACCTACGTGGTCTATTTCTCCTCTTAGAAACATTTCAGGGGCAAGGACATTTGCTTCCTTGTTGTAGGTCATGGTAATCCTTTGTATGTATACATTGTCCTTATCCCAATAGTATTCATTCTTTTCGAGAACCCTTCTATGGTGCGGCTCATAATTTATCATCACATAGGGGCCGTTGTAGAGTATATACCTGTTGTCAGTGCCAAATCTGTCACCAACTTCTTCAAGAAACTGTCCCTTTACAGGAAAGAAGCACAGGTAGTTGAGAATAGACAGGAAATATGGAACAGGCTTGTTAAGAGTGTACTGAAGTGTATATTCATCCAGGGCTTTAATGCCTATTTCATTGAAATCTGTTATCTCCTTGTTGTAGTATTCCTTTGCATTCTTTATTACACTATAGACAATATTTGCAGTTCTGGAATTGTTTTCGCTGGTAAGCACATATTTGAGTCCATCTACAAAATCCTGTGCCACAAGCTTACCATATACCTTGCCTTCATGGGTAACCCATTTTACTCCCTTGCGAATCTTAAAGGTCCAGATAGTTCCATCTTCCGATGTATTCCATTCCGTAGCCAGGCATGGCTTAATTCCTCCGAATCTATCATATTCAACCAAGGAATCCACAAAATTAACAGCCAATGAAATCTCATTGGCTGTGGCAGCGGTTAAATAGTTTAAAGTGGTTACCTCCCCTGAATATACCATTCTAAGCTCATTCTCCTCCCTGTCATACCAATTATGTCTAGATGCATTCCATCCAGCCAATACCACTGCCACGCCAATGAAAAATATTAGAAGCTTTTTCACTGTATTCTTTCCCCTTCTGAACAGGTAAGCTGTTTTTAAGCTTTCTCTCCCATTTCAATAATAATATATTAACAGAAGGCTGTTTATATGCGTGTATATTTATTTAATCATTAATATTTTTACAACCTGAAATATATTAATGCCAACCTCCGTAAACTCCGCTTTTTTTAGGTATTCCTCTGATATTGCCTGTATTGTAGGCTCTATTCATGAACATTAATATCTGCACCTCCGATGAATTCCCTGAGAATTGAGTTGGCAGGGATAATTCTTTCATCCTCTATGGTGAGGAAATAGTCCAGAAATTTAAGAAGCCTCTTGCTTTCTGAATAATATGGGCTTGTATTATCAATTCTCATTAGAAGGGGTACTGCATATTTTTTCAGAACAGAAAGCTCATATACCAGGGCAGTATCAAACATTATATCTGCTTCCTCCTGATATGGGAATATGTTTATTCCCTCACCTTCTACTACTCCTTCCCAGAGTTCAAAGGTTCTGAATATATCATTTCCTCTGAATTTAAAATCCCTTACCATTCTCCTTATAAGCCTTGTGTCAGTGGTTGAAATTCTGTTATGGGCATCTATATTCAACTGGGTCAGTGCAGAAATATATATCTTGAATTTATTCTTCTCAGGGATATAGGCAGTCAGCTTTGGATTTAGTCCATGAATTCCTTCTACTATTATAGGGTGATCCTTGTCTACCTTTATCCTACGCCCAGATTTTTCGCTTTTCCCAGTTATGAAGTTGTATTTTGGAAGCTCTACTTCCTTCCCTTCCAACAGGTTCAAAAGGTCTTCATTCAATTTCTTTAAGTCTACTGCATTTATGGATTCAAAATCATATTGTCCATCCTCCTTTAAAGGAGTCTTTTCCCTATCAACAAAATAATCATCTACAGATATTGCTATTGGCCTTTTCCCGTTTACCCTGAGATGTACTGCAAGCCTTTGAGCAAATGTAGTCTTTCCTGAAGATGAAGGTCCGGCAATTAAAATTATGTTTACATCATCATCTTCACATATTAAATCTGCAATTCTTCCTATTTTCTTTTCGTGGAGTGCTTCATTTACCCTGATGACCTCGCCTATTTCCTTGTTTCTTATCTTCTCGTTTAAAGAGCCAACATAGGCCAGGTCCAGTATACGAGCCCACTCGTTAGCTTCATCAAATACCTTAGCAAGCTTTTTCTGTTCCACAAACTCCGGCAATTTATCTTTGCTGGATGAAGTTGGAAAGAGTATTATGGCGCCTGGGTAATAGTACTTTAAGTCAAAAAGGCTTACATACCCGGTGGAAGGTGCCAAAAACCCATGAAATCCATCTACATAATCCCCTATTCTGTAAATCTGTATCAGCTTTTTATCCAATGTCTTATAAAGCCTTACCTTATCCTTATGTCCATTTTTTTCAAAAAGCGATATGCCTTCATCATAGGGCACCTTTTCCCTATGTATGGTTAAATCCTCATCTATTATCCTCTTCATCCTTGCCTTTATGTTGTTTATGTCGGTAAAGCTTATGGATTTACCTCCCTCAAAGGCTGCATACAGCCCTTTCCCCAAAAACTGCTCTATGGTAACTGTATTTTCCGGATACAGTTCCTTACAGGCCATTATGAATACCAGGGATATGGTCCTTGTATATATTCTGTAGCCATCCTCATGGCTTATATCAAGAAACTCAATATTCATGCCATCCCTGGCTAGCTTGTGGAGGTGATATACTTCGTTGTTGATTCTAGCTCCCAGATATTTCTTATAGTCATCCCCAAAGACCTTTATTGCAACCTCCTGTAATGTAGAGCCTTCATCAACAGTAAGCTCTCCTATTCCTTTAACATTCACATTTACAACAGACCCCATTTTATAACCTCCTATTCCTCATTATAAAATAGCCCTTCCTCAATTTTCAAAAACCTCTCCCCTGGCATTGCAGTGAAGACCCTTCCGTTTAAGTAATCAAGAGGGCTCTTCAGGTTTGTAAACTCAATTTTATAGGCATGTAAAAACTGGCTTTCCAACCCGTATTTTTCCCTGAAATAATTATTAACAGCTTTATTCCCATATTTTACATCCCCTACAACAGGATGGCCAATATTGGACAGGTGTGCTCTTATCTGATGAGTTCTGCCGGTAATAAGCTCAATTTCCAGAAGGGAGTATTTACCCGAAGTTTTAAGGACCTTAACCTTTGTAATTATCCTTTTGGAATCATCCTTTTCTTCATCAGTAATCTTTACCTTGTTCAATTCTTCATCCTTCGTCAAATACCCTTCCAGTATTCCTTCTCTTTTTACTATACCCTTTACTATTGTCTTGTAGTATTTATGGACATCTCCATTTTTTATGGACTCATTCAGTATCTTCAACGCTTCATAGTTTTTGGCTCCTATTATAATTCCGCTGGTGTTTCTATCCAGTCTGTTGCATATGGACGGCTTAAAGGTCTTTTCAACTCTGGGGTTGTATTCTCCCTTTTCGTACAGGTAGTGGATCATTCCATCCACTATATTGTTTCCGTATTCCTTGTTTGCTGAATGGGATAGTATTCCCACCGGCTTGTTTATAAGAAGCATGTTTTCATCCTCATATATTATATTCAATGCAAATCTGCTCTTTTCTATATTGTTTTTGCCTTTGAACTTCTCAATGGTTTCATCAGACAGATAAAGCTGGATTACATCCCCTTCAGCAATAATTGTATCAGGATTCCCCTTTTTATTGTTAACCTTGATGTTCTTTTTTCTAAGCATCTTGTATATGAAGCTCTGCGGTGCATCCTTTAGATATTTTTTTAGAAATCTGTCCAATCTCTGACCGCTATCATTTTTGTCAATTATTACTTCTTTCAAAGTTTTATCACCTTTTCCATAATGTTATGTTATAATTATAGTATAATACAAATTCCCGGTAGTAAACACCCATTAAATAGTTTGAAAGAGGTGATATTGTGAAGGATTTTCTTGATAAAATAAAAGATATCCTATATGATGGAACTGAATACATATTGATGATAGCAATAATAGCTGCTGTGGCTTTAGTTATAAATTGGAGATTGGATGGATTATTTGCAATGGATGTTGAAAATTCGGACAAACAGATAACACTGGATAATGAATCCATTGTGGATGATTACAATGAATACGTGAAGAATACAGAAGAAGAGACTCCAAAGGAGGAGGAAACGGAGGACAATGAGGAAGTTAAGGAAACAGAAAATGTAGTTATCAATGTAACAATACCATCAGGTGCCCTTCCAAATGAAATAGCCAGCATACTGGTATCAAAGGGATTAGTGGAAAGCAAAAGTGAGTTCATTGACAAGGTTGTTGAAATGGGTGTTGAAAAAAAGCTTAAATCTGGTACCTTTAAAATTGCCAAGGGTTCCTCTTTAGAAGAAATAGTAAATATTATCTCAAAATAAAACAACGACTGGATGGTGAGTGCATGAAAAACATTAAGGGAAGCTTGCTTTTACTGTTAACAGCAATTATATGGGGAACTGCATTTGTTTCTCAGAAGCTTGGAATGAACTATATTGAGCCATTTACCTTTGGAGCCTCAAGATTTCTGTTGGGCGCACTGACCTTAATACCCGTCATATTGATATTTGATAAGGCAAACAGTAAAAAGAAAGGCAGTGAAAAATCCATTAATTCCAGTTTTAAAAATAGGGATTTGATTGTTGGCGGTATCCTTTGTGGATGTGCGCTATTTTTTGGAGCCTCATTTCAGCAGTTTGGAATAGTCCATACTACAGCTGGAAAGGCAGGATTTATAACAGCCCTCTACATGGTGCTGGTTCCCATCATTGGAATGTTTATGGGCAGGAAAACAGACCTTTTTACCTGGCTGGGGGTAGTCATAGCAGTTATTGGTCTGTATCTTTTAAGCATAAAAGAAGGCTTTTCAATGGGAAAAGGCGATGCCATAGTTCTTATAGGCACTGTGTTCTGGGCACTGCACATTATAATAGTTGACAGGTTTGTAAACAAGGTAGACGGAGTAAAACTATCCTGTATTCAGTTTTTAACTGCAGGCACATTGTCACTGATTGCATCCTTTATAGCTGAGGAACCTAAAATAAGCGAAATAATAGACTGCGCAGGTCCAATACTTTATTCTGCCGTGTTGTCAGTAGGTGTTGCCTATACGTTGCAGATAATCGGTCAGAAATACACAAATCCAACACTGGCATCAATTATAATGAGCCTGGAATCTGTTTTCTCAGCCATAAGCGGTGCCTTATACCTTAAGGAATCCATGCTGGCAAGAGAAATTTTCGGATGCATTCTGGTATTTATAGCAGTAATAATTGCTCAGATAAATCCAAAGGAAATAATAAATGCTATCAAAAACAGGGAAAAAGCAGTAGAGTGAATCTACTGCTTTTAAAGTCAGCTATATTTGCATATGTATTATATCACTGTACTTCAGCATAGTATTGATGTTTCTTATACTGGTCTATATAAACAACAATTGTATCTCCTTCAGACACTTCTGGCTTATCCCAAAGCAAATGACTTCTTCCCTCATACTTATCGCCAGAGCAGTCATAAGAAAAATAGATAATATAAGGATTTTTGTTGCCAAAGTGAGCATATGGCAGCAATTTTATTTTAGTTACAGTTCCTTGAATTCTTATACCAGTGGATTTTAATACCCTACGCTTTTCCCATATATAGAGTGAAGTAAAAAAGAAAATTACACCAGCTACTAAAAATGCAGTTCCCAAAATAGGAAATACAACTGCAGGATCCCCTTTGGAATGTGGTGATGTTCCAAGTATTCCTGCCTTATTCAAATATCCTGCACCTATGAAGGTTGCGCCTATAATTGCAAATATAAAACCTACTAACTGTACCAAAGAATCTGGCTTTTTCAATTTTCCACCTCCATTCTATGCATATTTAGATGTTACAATGCAATGCATTTTTTCACAACGAATATGTATATTATGAGTGTAAACTAATGGAACATAATATGCATTATACCGGAAATATCTGCAGATATAAAAGAAAATCTGCTAATTTACTGGTAATATCATTGTAATATTCAATGTTGAATAAATCAATATTTAAAACAGCTAAACATATAAATACGGAATATATACATATTCTTTTGAAATACTATTAGTGAGAACAATTACCAAGTAGGCTTTAATATGAATATGACACGTGCAATGGAGATAGTATCCTTAAAGAATAAGGCTGATGTGAGATTCAATGGATCAGGTTTCCATTACCCACCTGGAGGAAAGATAGAAAAAAGGCTCAATGTTGAGCCTTTTTACTCTATATCTGCCTTTTCTTTCCTATGAACATGTAGAATTTCATGGTTGTCCTTTAACATTCCTTCGAAAAGGGATTTTATAAGCGGATTTTGCTCTGAACTCTTAATTTGAGAGCTTCTGTCCAATCTGTACAAGCCCAGAGATCTCTTCTGCCTAACATCACCAGTTACTGGAACTGGCTGACCTCCACCAGCAATACATCCTCCAGGGCATGCCATTACTTCTACTATATGGTATTCCTTTTCTCCTGATTTGATCTTATTTATCAGGTTTTCTGCATTTTTCAATCCATGTACTACTGCAACCTTAACCTGCCTGTCTCCAACCTGGTATGTGGCTTCCTTGGTGTTTGCTAATCCTCTTACATCCTTAAACATCAATTCCTTGGATATATTGTCCGGCTTCTTCTCCAATAGGCTTGTTACCACTGCTTCAGCTACTCCACCTGATGAACCGAATATTACTCCTGAACCGCTTACCAGCCCAAAAGGCATATCGAAAGACTCATCTTCCAGTTCTTCAAATTTTATACCTGCTTCCTTTATCAGCAAAGCTAATTCCTGTGTTGTGATTACCAGGTCTACATCCCTTACACCGTTGTGTACAAACTCTTCCCTGGCAGCTTCAGCCTTTTTGGCAGTACAAGGCATTATGGATATTACAACAGTTTCCTTACCATCATTTTTATCCTTTTCCTTATAGTACTCCTTAATTACAGATCCAAACATCTGCTGTGGTGATTTGCAGCTTGAAATATTGTCTAAAAGCTCTGGGAATCTATTTTCTGCAAATTTAACCCATCCTGGACAGCAGGAAGTAAATAATGGAAGATTTTCCCCTGTATTAAGCCTTTCAACAAACTCCTGACCTTCTGCAATTACAGTCATATCTGCACCAAATGCAGTATCATATACCTCGTCTACACCAAGCATCTTAAGGGCTGCAACTATTTTACCAATGGTAACCTCTCCTGGTTCATACCCAAATTCCTCTCCCAGTGCTACCCTTACAGCTGGTGCTATCTGTACAACTATTCTCTTATTTTCATCATGGATTAGCTCCCAGAATTTGCAGTTTTCATTCTTTATAGCAATGGCACCGGTAGGGCAAATTGCTCTACACTGACCGCAGTCTATACAGTTTACTTCCCCTATCTGTCTATCAAAGGCAGTTGTTATCCTCATTCTTGACCCTCTATAGGCAAAGGTCAAAGCACCAACTCCCTGAACTTCTGAACACATTCTAACGCAGTCGCCGCAGAGAATGCATTTGTTAGGATTGCGCACTATTCCTAAACTGCTTGTATCTATTGGAAGCCTATCTACTAATTCCCCAAATCTAACCTTTGTAATTCCAAATCTTGCTGCCAATTCCTGAAGGGTACAGTTTCCTGTTTTTTCACAAGTAGTACAATCTCTGTCATGATTAGCCAGCAGCAGCTCCAAAATATTTCTTCTATATTTCTTTAGCCTTGGGCTGTGAGTTTTTATTTCCATGCCATCCTTTGGCAATGTAGAACATGATGCAAATATCTTTCCGTTTTTATCCTCAACTATGCACATTCTGCAGGCACCATATAAACTTAACTCTGAGTGATAGCAAAATGTAGGCAATTCAATGCCAGCTTTTCTTACTACCTCTAATACATTCTTTTCATTGTCAAATTCTACTTTTCTTCCATCTATAATCATAGTACCTTTCATGTTAATTACACCTCCTCTATTGCAGAAAAAGCACAGGACTCTATACAAGAACCGCACTTAATGCACTTATTCTCAACAATCTTAAATGGCTCCTTAATCTTTCCTTCAATTGCACCTACAGGACATATTCTGCTGCACTTGCTGCAGCCCCTGCATAAATCCGGATTTATTCTGATAACTCTTAACTTGGAACATGTTCTGGTTGGGCATCTCTTGTCTACAACATGGGCAATGTATTCATCCCTGAAGTATTTTAATGAGGAAACAACAGGGTTGGCTGCTGTTTTACCCAGTCCACAAAGAGAAGTGTTGGTAATGGTATCAGCTAATTCTTCCAATAGGTCCAAATCCCTCATTTCTCCTTTTCCTTCAATAATCTTGTCAAGTATCTGCAGCATCCTCTTAGTTCCTTCTCTGCAAGGTATACACTTTCCACAGGATTCGTTTTGGGTAAAGTTCATGAAGAATCTGGCTACAGAAACCATACAGGTGTCCTCATCCATAACTACCATACCACCAGAACCGATCATAGCGCCAACACCAGTTAAGGAATCAAAATCCAATGGCATATCCAGATGTTCTTCTGTCAGGCAGCCTCCTGATGGCCCTCCTATTTGCACAGCCTTAAACTTCTTGTCTCCTGTAATGCCTCCTCCGATATCGAATATTATCTCCCTCAATGTAGCTCCCATTGGCACTTCAATAAGACCTGTATTCTTAACATTCCCAGTCAGTGCAAAAGCCTTTGTTCCAGGGCTTTTTTCAGTACCATATCTTCTATACCAGTCTGAACCGTTCATTATAATCTTTCTTACATTGGCAAAGGTTTCAACATTGTTCATAACTGTTGGCTTGCCCCAAAGCCCTTCCTCTACTGTCCTCTTGGCCTTGACTCTGGGCATTCCTCTTTCTCCTTCAATAGACGCCATTAACGCACTGCCTTCGCCGCATACAAATGCTCCGGCACCTTTGTTTATATGGATGTCAAAGGATAAATCTGTTCCTAATATGTTTTTGCCCAGTAGTCCTATTTTTCTGGCCTCTTCTATAGCCTTTGTAAGCCTTTCAACTGCCAGCGGATATTCTGCCCTTACATATATATATCCTTCCTTGGCGCCTGTTGCATATGCAGCTATGATCATTCCTTCTATTACGCTGTGTGGGTCCCCTTCCATTATACTTCTGTCCATGAAGGCTCCAGGATCTCCTTCGTCACCATTGCACACTACGTATTTCATATCAGACTTAAAAGAGCTAACCTGTTTCCACTTGTTGCCTGTTGGATAACCTCCGCCTCCTCTTCCTCTAAGGCGTGAATGTAGAATCTCATCGCAGACCTCTTCTGGAGTCATCTCTTCCAGGGCCTTAACCAATGCACTATATCCTCCATTTGCGATGTATTCCTGTACTGACTCTGCATCTATATGACCACAGTGTTCCAAAACCAATCTAGTTTGCTTTTCATAAAAAGGTATGGATTCCTGAGTTTTATATACCTTTCCATTGAAATGATACATTAATCTTTCAATAGGTCTATTGTTTATAAGGGTTTCATTTACTATTTCCTCGCAGTCCTCCACCTTTACCTGTACATAAAGGTATTTTTCTGGCTCTATTCTAACTAAGGGTCCTTTTTCACAGAATCCATGGCATCCGCTTTTTTTCATTCCTATTCCTTCATGTTCCTTTTCTAGATCCACATCTGCCAGTATTCCCTTTTCCTCTATCAATCTCTTCAGCTCATTAAATATTTTTATAGAGCCATTGGCTACGCAGCCCGTCCCCCCACAGACTATAACCTTTTTATATTGTTTTTCAAGAGATTTCTGATACAATGACTGTTTTTTTCTAAAATCTTCAAAGCTACTAATTACCATTTCCTGTCCCCTCCTTTAGTCCCTTTATTATATCCACTGCCTTATCAGGAGTCATCTTTCCATGAACTTCATCATTTATAGTGATAACTGGTGCTAATCCGCAGGCACCTAAACAAGAAACAGTCTCTATAGTAAACAGCAGGTCATCTGTCGTATGCTTCTTTTCCGATAAGTTCAATTCCTTTCTTAATGCCTCCAGAACTGGTATGGATTTCTTAACATGGCATGCAGTTCCATCGCAGATTTTAATAATGTATTTTCCCTTAGGTTCCAGCGAGAAGTTTTCGTAAAATGTTGCAACGCCAAATATCTTAGCAGGGCTTAGGTCCATCTTTTTAGAAACATACTCTAATATCTCTACAGGCAGATACCTGTACTTTTCCTGAATGTCCTGAAGTATGGATATTATGGATGATTGATTGTTTCCACGAGCTTCAATAATATCATCTATTTCTTCCTTATTCCAATACACTGGTATGACCCCCTTTATGTTGATATTATAACAAGTTAATTATATCATTTTATAAAATTCTGTCAATAATTTAACAAATTTTTGTTTATAAATTTATCATTTCCCAAATCTGGGATAAATTTTTTAAGCTTCATTTATGAGAATTTTCATATTATTTGTAATATTCAATGCCTGTAAAATAGTCATTCTGTTATTATATTGATATATATGTGACATATTTTTTGCTTTAACAAGTTCAATCGTGTTGCATTTAAAGTTTAATATTTTTTTAACAATCGTTTGTGTAATTCATTTTTTGTACAATTAAATAATCTCAATAAAAAAGGCCCTTTAGTTGAGCCTTCTATCAATAATATTTCTCTGTTTCTTTTGGTAATCCCTTCTTATCTAGTCTATGCTCTATTATATCCTTTATAATGGAATAAATAAATACAAATAGTGGCACCCCAATAATCATACCAACAAAACCAAATATCTTACCAGCTACCAGTAGTGAAAACAGTATCCAAAAGGCTGATATCCCCAAGGAATCTCCCAGTATTTTTGGCCCAATAATATTACCGTCAATTTGCTGTATGATCAATATAATAACTAGAAACCATATTGCCTTTACTGGTGAAATGAACAGTATTATGAAAAAGGACGGTATGGCTCCAATAAAGGGTCCGAAAAAGGGTATTATATTGGTTATTCCAACTATGAAGGATACTAATGTCATATAAGGCATATTGACAATCCTTAGAATTATGAATGTAAGTATCCCAATAATAAGTGAATCCAATATTTTACCACTTAAAAACCTTCCAAATATGTTATCGCTTCTGCGTGCTAATTCCATTATCCTTTTTGCGTTTTTATCTGAAAAAAAGGATACTACTATTTTTTTACTTAATGCTTTAAATCTTTCCTTATCCATTAATAAGTATATAGATACAATAACGCCCAATACAATATTCCATATGCTTGAAATAATGTTTTTTGTAAAATTACCTATTTTAGGTACTAAATCTGTTGCAAAGCCCAATATATAGTTTACAAATTCGTTCCACTTTGACGAGATAATGTCATAGTATTCTTCCTGAATGTGAAATTCACTGGTTAATTCATTGAATTTGTTAGTTATAGATATGAAATGATTAGGTATTTCATTTACAAGCCCTATAACTGATGATAGTAGTTGAGGCAAAATAAAGTTTAGAAATAGATATAACAATAAAAAAACTATAAAATAGGTCAATATGATACCCATTACTCTATTTAATTTCTTGTTTCTTAACTTTGGGAAAATACCTGCTAGTAAACGATCCTCAACTAGCTCAAGTATAAAATTAAATAGATATGCCATAACAAAGCCTATTATTATTGGTTGAAATATGCTTATGTATTTTCCAACTTGAATTTTAAATAAGTTTAC
>ENA-UPSA01000339-UPSA01000339.1-bioreactor-metagenome-genome-assembly--contig:-NODE-339-length-71463-cov-28.100227_pt1 | contig 71463 bp, 87 predicted proteins | sample MGYA00238183_ERZ773288 | MGnify/ENA primary metagenome ERZ773288 (study PRJEB29028, sample SAMN07631243) | bioreactor metagenome | isolation source: Switchgrass digestor | place: USA: Dartmouth... | reverse complement strand
TGCTTCCTTCAGCTCATAACCGCCATGGTCGCTTCCTATTGCTATCATAAAAAAATAAGTCTCCTCTCCGCAGATTAAACTCTTTTCCGAGCAGGAATATGTTTTGTCCTATAGTCCATTTTATAACAATCGGACAAATTGTGCAAGCAATTGGACCTATCTGCAAAAACAGCATCAAAGTTTGTCAAGGATCTTGAGGAGCACGGTTTCAAGCTCCTCGGCGCATTCCTCATAAACCTCCGCACTGAACCCGAATGGATCGGATATATCCCAGTCATCCTCAGGAAAACCTGCATATTCCTTAAGCGTAAAAACCTTGTCTGCCGCTTCGGGAAAAACGTCCAGTATCATTCTCTTGTGATCCTTCGTCATCGTCAGCACGATATAGGCTTCCCTGATCATGTCATAATCCAGAACCCTGGCATAATGCCCGGAAATGTCAAGGCCGAATTTCTTCATTGCTTCAATCGCTTCATAACTTGCATTGTCGCCTTCAAAGGCATAAACACCTGCTGAAGAGCAGGTATATTCCTTGTCATACCCCTCGGCTTCAAGGATGCTCCTGAAAAGGGCCTCAGCCATCGGGCTTCTGCATGTATTCCCGGTACAAACAAAAAGAATGTTTTTCATTTCTCAGATTACCCCGTCACTTCATTATTTTTCATAATATGATTCATAATCATTTTCCGGCATGTATTATTCTCCCGCCGGCGGCCTTTTCGATGCGGTTCATAACCGCAAGCCCGATTCCTTCTCTTGGTATCGCCTCTACATATATTTTCTCTGTTCCCATCCTGTCGCATTCCCTGAAAAGCCTGAAAATATTCGAGGCAATCTCCGAAGCATTATTTATGCTTCCGTATGAAACTGCATGTTCCAGGCCGTATTCCTGTATGTGCTCTTTTGCAGCGAGGATTACCGATTTTTTACCCGATTTTTCATCCTCCGAAACGGCACTTCTGAGCCATGCGGCAATATCCTCACTGCTGCCTGAAACCACATAAACTTCTGCCCTAGGTGCATAATGCCTGTATTTCATTCCCGGAGCCCTTGGCCTGTCAACTGCTTTTTTTCCCAGGATGCTTTTATCCAGTTCAACCCTGCCTATTACACGTTCTATCATCTCCGGCGTAATTCCGCCCGGCCGTAAAATTATTGCGGGGTCAACAGTCATATCAACCACGGTGGATTCAACCCCGACCTTGCAGGGGCCGCCGTCTATGATATACGAAATTCTGCCGTCCAGGTCCTCGAGTACGTGTTTAGCCATCGTTGGGCTCGGTTTTCCGGAACGGTTTGCACTGGGCGCCGCAACGGGCACACCTGCCTTTTTTATAAGCTCAAGGGCGATAAAATTATCAGGCATCCGGACTGCCACCGTATCAAGCCCGCCCGTTGTTATCTCGGGAACAATACCGGATTTTTTCAGGATAATCGTCAGGGGCCCCGGCCAGTATGCTGATATGAGCTTCAGTGCATCGGGTTTTATTTCGGTTACAAGGGGTTTAAGCATTTCCAAATCCGCAATGTGCACGATCAGCGGATTGTCTGCCGGCCGGCCTTTCGCATCATAAATGGCGCGCACGGCATTACTGTCCAGTGCATTTGCACCAAGACCGTAAACCGTTTCGGTCGGAAAAGCCACAAGCCTGCCTTCCCTGAGCGCCATGGCAGCCTCTATGAATTCGGGTGAATCCTCCGACGTAAATTCAATATATTTCGTCCGCATTCCGTTCTCCATTATTGTTAGGGTTCATTGTTTCATTCATCTTCCGCAATTCAAATAGATTATAGCATAATAAATCAATGCTGCAAGATATAAAAAGCTTCTGTGTTGCAGCTTTCAAAAGCGGTGTGATATAATTATGCAGACATTATTCAGCACTATATTTTGGGGAAGTGTTTTTTTATGCCGGAGCTAAGAAGCGAATACCTGAGAAATACAAAGCGGATTGTTATTAAAGTCGGTACTTCTACCCTGACCCATGAAACGGGAAGAATTAATCTCCTTAGGATGGACAGGCTGTCAATGGCCATTTCGGAGTTGATAAACCAGGGCTACGAGGTAATTCTCGTGTCTTCAGGTGCAATAGGAGTTGGGATGGGTAAACTTAGCATGAAGGAACGCCCGAAGGTAATGGGTATGAAACAGGCCCTTGCAGCAATAGGCCAGTGCGAACTGATGAATATTTACAGCAAAATGTTTTCTTCCTACAACCAGATAGTTGCGCAGGTCCTGCTTACAAAAAATGATGTGGACGATGAGATAAAAAGAAAAAATATCGAAAACACCTTTGAGCACCTTCTTGAAAAACATGTCCTGCCCATTGTAAACGAAAACGATACCGTTTCGACCGATGAAATAAGTTCAATGGAACATTTCGGCGATAACGATACGCTGTCCGCCGTTGTAGCCAAGCTTGTGAATGCGGATTTACTGATTATTCTTTCGGACATAAACGGTTTTTACGACTCGGATCCCCGTGAAAACGAGAACTCAAAGCTTATAGACACCGTAACCGAAATCAATGAATATATTATGAAATGCGCAGGCGGTGAGGGAACGAAATTCGGAACGGGCGGCATGGTGACGAAACTGAATGCGGCAAATATAGTAATAAATGCTGGAATACATATGGTGCTCGCAAACGGCAGCGATCCATTCATTCTTTTTGATATCCTGCGAGGTGAAAAAGTTGGTACTTTTTTCCGTGGCAAACACAATATGATAAATTTTGACAAGCTTTGATAAGTTTTTTGCTATTTTTTAAAAGGAAAAATCAGTTAAAACCTTAATTGGCTTACGGTACCAGTTAATGCAAACTTTAAATGGAAAAAATTTAAATTTTTTTTAGAAAAAATAACCTCAAATACTTGACTTTGGTGGGTTTTCATTATAAAATGATGTCGAAATTAAGTGCGGGAGGTTATCTTGTATGAACAAATCTGAACTGGTAAATGCAATTGCTGCTAAATCAGGTTTGAGCAAGAAGAACAGCGAAGCTGCATTGAATGCTATGCTTTCAGCAGTTGAAGAAGCTCTTGTTGCCGGCGACAAAGTAGTGCTCGTTGGTTTTGGTACATTTGAAGTTAAACAGAGAGCAGAAAGAAAGGGAAGAAATCCTCAGACCAAGGAAGAAATCGTAATTCCTGCCTCCAAGGCACCGGTTTTCAAAGCTGGTAAGGGTCTGAAAGACAAGGTTAATGGTATAGGCTGAAAAGATTTTATACGAATAAAATGCTCTGCCTGTCAGGCAGGGCATTTTATTTTATCCCAGAATTGATATCAGCGCTCCTGTAAGAATTCCGGCCATATTCCCCAAAAGAGGAAATCTTCCCCTGTAGATTGCACGGGATTCATTAATCAGTTCCCCAAGGCTCACGTAGAGCATTGCACCACCTGCAATTCCAAGGCATATCGCGGAAAACATATCGGATATCCTTCCGAATGCTGCACCCAAAAATGCACCTATTCCCATCGGAAAACCCGAAAGAATTGTAATAAGAAATACCTTGAACGGGTTTATTCTGCCGATTCTTAGCGGTATTGCCATTGCCATCCCTTCGGGCACGTCGTGCAGCAGTATTGCAACTGATAATGTAATTCCTACGTTCGCTCCTGTCTGGAAACCCGCTCCGACTGCAAATCCCTCGGGAAGGTTATGCAGTGCAACGGCAACCACCATCATCCATCCCGACAGCATAACGGGATTTTTATTACCGTACCGGCCCTGTATTTTGTTTTTCCTGTAAAAAGTCCGCAGCAGCTCATCCACGATAATAATCATTACCACACCGAGGAGAAGGCCGATCGAAGTATGCAAAAAGCCCGACGTTCTGTATCCTTCCGGCAAAAGTTCCATGCATACCGTACTAATCATTATTCCTGTTGTAAATTCAAGCAGCGTGCTTTGAATCCTGTCCGAAAGGGTAACGGGAAGAAACGCGGTAAGACCTCCTATTCCGGTGCCGATGATTCCTGTGACAAGGCCTGTCAGCGATATGGACAGAAGACTGCCGTTGGATATAATAAGTTTATTAATTCCAATCACTCCCCCGTTTCCGCTCCTAACATATATATGAAACGGGGGACAAAAAAAGAATTCACATGCTGTGAATTCTTTCCCGGCTGTATATTGACCCGCTATTTCTTTTTGTCAATAAAATACGATGGATTACCTGATGGTTTCAAACTATATGCTTTTGTAACTTTCCTTGCATTGTTTATATTTTTGATTTCGCTTTTGAACTCGGCCTGGAGCATAACTGCGCTTTCATATCCGCGCTTTTCCGTTTCAATTAAGTCTTCCACCAGGGATGTAATTTTTCCGATGAGTTCCTTTAACTCCCTGCAGCCTTTAATTCCGGTTTTTTCAAGCTCGGTAAGGCTTTCTATCCCCACAAGCTTTTTCAGCGTATCGGAATGCTTCAAAAAGTCATCATCCAGCTTCTTGATAATGCTTATTATTTCATCTTTCCTGTTCAGTATCCCCTCAAGCTCGTCAAGCCTGTGCTGCTCCAGCACATCATACTGCTTTTCCGACAAATCCTTCAGCTGTTTAAGCAGCTCCAGCTTTTCCGACGACAGCTTTATCATTTGTTCCATAATAACAGACTGTTCCTGCATTTCTCCCTCCACTGACAAACGTTGTTATATCCCGGCTGCCGCCGCATTGGTTTTCATCTGCTTTCTTGCGAGCTTTATTGCCTGTTCCCACGTATCCCTGAGATCTTTCGCAAATTCCAACATTTCATCAAGTATTTCGCTGCTTTTTTTCATATTGGCTTCAACAAGCCTTCTCATCATATAATCATACAGCAGCTCCAGGCTGACCGCAATTTCATATTTTTTGTCCAGCGAAGACATTAATTCCACAATTATGTCTTCGGCTTTCTGGATATTTTCGTTGGTTCCTTCAATATCATTCTTTGACAATGCATGCTGGGCCTTCATGATAAATTTGACCAGACCGTTATACAGCATCAGCGTAAGTTCTTCCGGACTTGCCGTATACACGCTGTTTTCCCTGTATTGATTATATCCTGTTACATTCATAATTAGATTCCTCCGTACAAATCAGATGAGACAATCACCGCCCGGATGCTCCCAGCTGTGACAAAAGCCAGTTCAGCTGCGAATTCATCTGGTTCATATATTTCTCCAGTACTGTGTATTGCCGGTAATATTTTTCTTCCTTTTCGTAAAGCTTTACATATAGCTCGCTTATCCTTTCTTCAAATGACTTAATCTCCTTTGAAAGGCTGTTTTCAAACTGGCTCATGTCACCTTCCATTCCGGCCCGTTCAAGAAGGATTCCCTTGTAGCCGTTTTTGTCTCTTACAGTTGAAATATAATCATTAAGAATATCGGATATCCTGTGCAGTACTCCAGCTTCCTTGTACCTTGTTTTACGCTCTTCCGCGCTAAGATCCCGGTCATAACTGGGAACGGTATCAGAGGTCTTTATAAACAGTCCCATTACTTCATCGGGATTTTCCGTTAATGCCTTCCTGAGTTTGTCTTCATTTATTGTAAGCCTGCCATTGTCGCGGTACGATGTTGATGAAATACCTATTGCTGCAAGATTTAAGCCAACCCCTTCCACCGCATCCATAAGGGCGGTACGCATTTTCTGCTGAATCTGCTGCAGGATCGAGTCATTCCTCAAAAGACCGGTTTTAGCCTTTGCTTCCCATTTCTTTATTTCATCCTCGGTCATTTCTTCCTTTTCATCATCGGTTAACGGCTGATAATTCCTGTCGTATTTTTCGGACAGTTTCAAATTCAACATGTCTATCAGCTTGTTATATTCATCCACGAAACTCTTGATGGCATTGAACACTGTATCGATATCCTGCTCTACGGTAATTGTCGCTGCTGAGCTCTCATTCGGATGAGGCTTTCTGATAGTGTATTCTATACCGTTAACAGTAAATGTGTTGGAGCTTCTTACAATCTTAACATTATCAATGTATACAACCGCATCCTGACCATCGCTTATATTGCTTTCCGAAAGGCCGAGAGCCGCTAAAAACGAAGAATCTTCAGAATCAGCAAAACTTATGTTTTTGCCTGCTCCGGTCTGTTTTGACGTAATGGTAAAGCGATCTTCCACTTCATCATAGCTTATTGTCACATTTATATCCTTGTCATTGTTGATGGTACTTATTATATTTTTAAGCGTATCATTTTCCGAGAATGTGAAAGTCTTCCCGTTTATCGTAAACGAAACATTTCCGTCGGCATCAAATTTCAGCTCATTTTTGAGTTTGTTTTTAAGTTCAGCCAACGTGCTGCTTGTTGATATCCTGTTGGACGTACCCGGCGAAATCCCGAGGTCAGACAAAGCATCCCCTGAAACAAACGTAAGCTTTGTCACGCCTTCTCCCGTTGTAAACTGGATTCTGCCGCCATCTTCAATCGTTATATTAATCTTGCCGCCACCAAATGCTTCATCGAGTTTATTCTGAAGCTTGGTTTGAAGGTCTTCCACATCTTCATAATCATCTAAATATATTTTTTTTGTCACGCCGTCAAGCGTAACCGTTATTGCTTTATCCTTAAGGTTAAAATCTGTTATTTCACCGCTTGTTATCGGGTTGGAAATTCCCTTTTCACCCTCGGCCTTTGCTGCAGTAGCAAGCTGTTCCACAAATACTTTATGGCTTCCCACCTGGGCCGAAGCGGTACCCCTTGCAGTAACATATTCATCGGCTGATGAAGAGACCTTGAATGTCTTGAAAGCAGTTTCGGAAAGCAGATATGACGTTCTTTTTGTTATGTCAAAAAACTGCTCCTTGAAGCTGCGCAGGGCATTTGTAATCTCCCTGTATGCCTCCATCCGCCATTCCATCAGCTGTTTTTGCCTTTGGAGCTTATACAACGGTTGTTTTTCTATAAACATTAACTGCTGGACAATAGTATCGGTATCAAGCCCGCTTGCCATTCCAACCAAGCGAAGTTTGGTATTGTTATAAATCGGGTTCAAAAGCTCACCTTCTTTCGTCTACCAGTATTCCTGCAAGTTCGAGAATGTTCGCAATCATATCAAGTATTTTTTCCGAGGGAATTTCGCGTATTACTTCCTTTGTTTCGGTATCTATAACCCTTACTATTATTTCCTTTGTTTTTTCATGTATCGTAAATTCCAGTTCCCGGTTCGCAACAACCAGTTCCTTGTTTGCCTTTTCTATGGTTTTAATAAGCATTTTTTCAGATATGTCAATGCCGTCTTCTTCCCTGTTTATCTGCAGCCCTGTATGAGGCGGGATTGTCTTTTGTACACCGGTGGCTTTGTCCAGTTCGCCGGCTCTTGATACAGCATTCAGTGTATCAACCCTCATTTTCATTCCCTCCAATTGGCCCGTTGAATCTCTTATTAATCCTCAATATATATATCGGAAAGAATCCTGTAGTAATTTATCAGCACACCATCCGGCCTGCTGAAATATTTTCTCCCGCTGCTTTATTCATATAACATATATAACGGAGTGAGCTATTCCGGGAAAAACTATAAACAGCAGAATTCGCAAATTGTATGCATATATAAAATTTAAGGAACAGTGCAAGCACTGTTCCCTAAACGTATTGCCAATGTTGCTGAACTTATCTGAGGAGCTGCAGTACACCCTGAGGCAGCTGATTTGCATGAACCAGCATTGCCTGTGCAGCCTGCTGCAGGATGCTGTTCTTTGTGAATTCCATCATTTCCTTTGCCATATCTACGTCACGGATACGGCTTTCAGCGGCTGTCAGGTTCTCTGCTGCTGCACCCAGGTTGTTGATGGTGTGTTCAAGACGGTTCTGGATAGCACCAAGTGCCGAACGCTGAGTGGATACTGTTTCCAATGCAGTATCTATTGTAGTTATTGCACCATCTGCTCCTGCTTGAGTTGATATATCGACTCCACCCACTCCAAGGTCACCACTTGCCATGCTGCCTATATCTACCGTAATGCTTTGTCCGCTATTAGCACCAATGTGGAATACCTTATTTGTAAAAGAACCGTTAAAAAGTTTCATCGTGTTAAATTCTGTGTCGTTTGCTATTCTGTCGATCTCTTCAATCAGCTGATTAATTTCTTCCTGCAGTTGAACACGGTCTTTATCAGTGTTGGTATCGTTTGCTGACTGAACTGCCAGCTCGCGCATACGCTGCAGGATTGCATGAACTTCGGCCAGGTTGCTTTCTGCGGTCTGGATCAGTGAAATACCGTCCTGAGCGTTCTTAATAGCCATGTTCAGGCCCCTGATCTGAGCTCTCATCTTTTCACTGATGGCAAGACCTGCTGCGTCGTCGCCTGCACGGTTGATTCTGTAACCGGATGACAGTTTTTCAACCGACTTTGCAGTGTTGTTGTTGTTAACAGTAAGCTGACGATAAGTGTTCAGAGCTGAAATGTTGTGATTGATAATCATTATAACAACCTCCCTGTTTTTTTAATCCGGCTTCCGTGCCGGATTTTGATGAATTTAATTTATTATTGGCTGAGACTTAAAAACCGGTCGACCGAATTTTTTCGTCTCATTTAATATATCGAACGAAATAAAAATAACTTTATAAAATTTTCAATTTTTTTCTTTATCCTCTGGTTTTCCGTTCATGGTTATTCTTATACCCTTAATCTGTTCAGGACTAACAGGAATTATTGAGGCCTCCCTGTTTTCCCTGATAATCTCGTCGTACACTTCCTTGCGGTACACCTTCACATTTCCCGGCGCATTTATGCCCAGGCGCACCTGCTCTCCCTGGATATCTATTACCGAAATCTCAATGTCGTTCCCTATTATTATCGACTGGCCCTTTTTCCTTGACAGAACAAGCATCAGGTTCACTCCTTCACCGCGGGCGGCTCACTTCCTCCGGTCATTATATAATATTTCACCGGGAACGTGTCATTTTTCATTATTACCTGCTTTCCCATGTTATTCTTCGTGTTTATAAGAACCGGTGCCCTGAGATTTACCGTCATATACCTTATATCCTCGGGGATTGTTACAATAGCTAAAGTCAGAACGTTTTCGGGATCGGTTATCTGAATTTCAGCAGCTTCTTCATCGTCCACGTCCACGTAATAGCCTTCCTTAATATAAAAAGGATCAGTTACAACAAAGGCCAGCTCGGGCCTGTCTACGCTCTGCAGCCAGAAAAACGGGCTTTCATTCTGCTGCCTTCCCAGCAGAACAAACTTCCTCACATCTTCAAAACCGGGTATTCCCGAAGGGAAATAAAGGGTTTCCTTTTCATCCACTTCGATAATACCGAAATGCTTAGTATTAAGCTGCATAATTATTCCTCCGTCCGGGAAACTAAATGAGGAAATCCACCAATGTTGGCTGGATAACCTGTGAGCCTACCGCAAGGGAAGCATTATACACATTCATCTCGTTCATCAGGTTCATAATGGCTTCGGCTATATCCACGTCCTCGTTCTTGCTCATCAGCTTGGTGAAATTTATGTTGTCGTCGTCAAGCCTGTTCGCAGTAAGCTCAAGCCTGTTCATCCTGGCACCTATTGCGGAACGAACCCTCAGGATATTTTCCATTTCGACATCTATTTCGGACAACATATCTCCTACTGCGGTTACATCGCCTGACTCCAGGGCAGCAATAAGCCTGTCAAAGGTATCAATCATATGGCTTTTGGTTGTGCCGGCTTCTGCTTCATTTGCTCCCCGGTGGAACAAATCACAGCCCAATACATTAATATCAATATCATCTCCGATGCCTACTTCATAGAATATCCGCTCACGGTCAGAAATGTCAATCAGGAAATTGCCTTCTTCATCCATCAGCGGCTTATCGGTTTTAAAACCGGAGAAAATATATCTTCCGGAATAGGTAGCATTCGCAAGATGGGTCATCTGGATTTTCAGCTGTTCAACCTCAGCTTTTATTTTGTCCAAATCATCCGGCGTTTTTGTTCCGTTGGATGCATCAACGGTCAGTTCCCTTACCCTCTGCATAATTTCGCCTATTTGCGCAAGGGTGGCTTCGGTAATTTCCATCCATGACATTGCGTCATTTACGTTTCTTCTGAACTGTTTTATTTCGGCTACGTCTGTGCGGAGCTTCAGGGCCCGCGACGCAACAATGGGATCATCTGACGGAAGGCTTATTTTCTTTCCTGTCGAAAGCTGGTTCTGGTACTTGCTCACCCTGTTAAGATTCCTGTTTAAGTTTGACAGCATATTGTCAATAAGCATGTTGTTCGTTATACGCATAATATCACTCCATTCATTTCATCAGCCTGTTTTTCATTTCCTGCATTATACTCCCAGCCTGTTTACCAGTACATCCAGTATTTCAGCATAAGTCTGGATCATTTTCGCAGCCGCCTTATACGCATGTTGGTAACGAACCAGGTTGCCCATTTCTTCGTTTATCGAAACGCCTGAGATTGATTCTCTTCTGTTGTTTATCTGTTTGGTTATTGCCGTCTGATTGTTCAGGTAATGCATTGACAGCTGCCCGTCAACACCCAGGCATGATATTACTGTCTTAATATAATCCTCCGGGCTTCCTTCGTTAAACATATAAGGATTGTGCCTCATGTCTATCAGTGATCTCAGGATTTCTATATTCCCGACCTCTCCCGGTCTGTCGGATATGCAGATATTGTTCGTGGCGTCCTCGTATATTTCCATGCTTATCGAGAAATTCTTCGCTGTAATATGCCTGTACATTTCTTCATAATCCGAACCCAGACCGGCAAAATCTGAGCTTCTCATCGGATTGCCGTTTTCATCAATCATTGTAAAGAACCTTATACCTGCAGGAGAATCACCATCTGCTGCGTTCAATTTATAACCGTCAACATGACCGTATACTTTTAAAAGATTTCCTTGACTGTCATGAATAAGACCTTCATTGAAGGTAAGGGCAAAAGTCCGTACAAACTCATTCATCTTTCTCTGGTAATAGGGAATTCCCCTGAAATCAGGGCTTCCGTTCAGGCCGTCGTTTCCGTCCCTTACATCCAGGTATCCTTTTAATTCCCCCGATTTAACAATTAGTTTGTTTCCGTCTGCCCAGTGTACTTCATAAAGATTCGGAATATCTTCTTCATTCAGTTTATCCTTCCGCTGGGTTACAGCAAGATATGAAACGTTGTCATGATCAACAAGCGGTTTTCCGCTTATTGTAATTACAAAGCGCATGTCATCCCGGCCGTCCGGAAGTTTTCCGTAGCTTACTTCATATGCTTCAACGTTGATAAGCTTTGCCAGTTTATCAACCAGGTAACCCCTCTGATCCCTTAAGTCATTGGCAACGTTTCCCGATACTTCGTATCTGTAGATTGCCTGGTTCAGTTTTGCAATCTGATCGGCCAGGGAATTTATTTCTTCCACTTTTGCGTAAATAATTTCGTTTATGTCATTCTGAAGGTAATCAAAATGCGCAGCCACACTGTTAAAATACTTGGTAAGCATAATCGCCTTTTCCCTGAGCGCTGCACGGTTAGCCGGGCTTGACGGATCGACGGAAAGCTGCTGAAGCGTATCATAGAATTCATTCAGCACGGTATTGAAACCGCTGCCCGACGGTTCATTATACAGAACCTGCAGTTCTTCCAGCAGGGCCTGTTTTACTTCCCATTCACCGAGGTACTGGATTTCGCTGCGGTATTTTACATCGAGGTATTCATCCCTTACTCTTTTTACCCCGATGACTTCAGACCCTGTCCCGAGCATGCCTGTACCATTGGCCATCAGAAGCGGCCTGGCGGCCCTTTGCTCCAGCACCTGCCGGGAATAACCCGGAGTATTGACATTATCCACGTTGTGGTTAACGGTTGTAAGACCGCGCTGCGCACTGTACAGCCCTCTTGTGGCTATATCCAGACCAAAAAATGTTGAACTGCTCATCTTAAAACCCCTTCTGAATTAATATTTTCATTACCTTCCTACAAGTCCTGTCCTGTTGATCAGCGTGTCAAGCATTTCATTAATAACGCCGATTGTCCTTGTTGCTGCATTGAAAGCATATTGGAACTTAATCAGATTGCTCATTTCTTCATCCAGTGAAACACCCATTATCGCCTGCCTGTCATTCTCGGCGGCATTCACAAGCGCTTGCTGACTTTCCATGTATTGCCGTGCCTCGTTCCCCACATTGCCCACCGAAAGGATTATCTGCTGGTAATAGGAATCAACGCTCAGAACCTGCTTATAGCCTGCCATAAGGTTTTCGTTACGGAGTTTGGCAATCCTTGTTGCTATTATGTTATCGCCGTTTGCATCGCTTTCTGACGCAACAATCTTGTTTAAATCCTTAAGGGCATCGGCAACCTTGATATTTCCCATTTCAATGGGCCTGTTGGGGTTTATTGCCTCAAAGAATGCGCCGCCCTGTTCACCGTCCAGCGTATATCCGGACATATGCAGACGGTTTATTTCCCTCGCAACAATACTGACTACCGCATTCAGCATTTTTTTGACCGATGAAATTATATTCAGAGATTCATCAACGGTGGCAATGCGCTTGTTAACATCAGCAACGGTATCAGCACCCATCTGCTGCAGAAGCGATACATCGCCGTCATATACAGAGCCGCCCGTAGCATCGGTTATCGCGTTCCATCCCGAACCCGACCCGAGAACCGAAACCTGTATGTTATTTCGCGTAAGCGTTCTTATATAACCGTTAATTTCATCTATTTCGCCGGTCAGGCTGCCTGGAGTAAGAACAACCAGGTACCTGTTTGCATCATTGCTGAAAGGTTCCGCATTACCAGTACTATTAACCACGGAACCGAAATCGAAACTTCCGCCTCCGGAAGCATATATATTATCAATTTGGTTAATCAGATTACCAATACTTTGGCTGAAATCAATCACTCCGCTGCCTGTAACAAGACGCAGGTTATAATTCAGGCCGTTGCTTGACAGTTCATTTACATAATTAATTATGTTATTTTTCAGAGCTTCCAGTTCATCATCTGAAGAGATCAGCGAAAAATCCACTGCAAAATTCACTTCACAGGTAGTGTTCGGGGTACCGTTGTCATAGCTTCCTATTGCACCGCTTACCATTCCCCTTGATTCCAGTAAGCCCTTTATTGCTCCCATACCCAGATCTATCTCAATCCCGAAATCCTCAATCACCGGAGTAACAAAATGTGAGTAAGGAGCATTCTGCGCCGCAATTATTCTGGTCACACTGGTCCTGTTTACGAGATAATAACCGCCTACCAGGACATCCATGTACCCGTCCTGGTGCTCTATTACATCAACATCGATAAGCTGCGCCAGCCGATCCACGAGCAAATTGCGCTGGTCGCAGTAATCATTTGCCCTGTTTCCGGAATTTACGGCTTTTGCAATCTGAACGTTAAGTTCGGCTATCTGTTTCGTTATTTCGTTTACTTCATCTATACGCTTGATTATTTCGGTATTAATATCGTCCTGAAGCTTGTCTATCTGGTAACCTATATGATTCAGATGATAAACAAGGGTCTCTGCCCGCTGTCTTACCAGAGCCCTGACGGTAAGGCTTTCAGGCGATTTCGCCAGTTCCTGCCATGCATTCCAGAACTCATTCAGTATACTCTGCAATCCGTCCAGCATCGGCTCACCCAGGATGGCTTCCAGGTCTCTTATGCTGTTATAGCGCGCTTCCCAATAACCAAGGGCTTTTGCTTCCCTCCGGTAAATATTGTCCAGGAAGGAATTTCGAATCTGGCGGATTTCCTGTACTTTTGAACCCATTTCAACCCAGTTGTTTACAATATACTGGGTGTTGGCCGTTGCAAGGATAGCCTGCTGCCTGCTGTAGCCCTTTGTGCTGACGTTGGATATATTATGCCCTGTTACTTCAAGCGCTCTCTGGTTACTGCTCAATCCCGTAATTGCAGTTGTAAGGCCTGAAAAACTGTTCGCCACTGGTTTCACCTCTTATCTTTCCATGATTCCTCAGGACGTAAAGATTCCCGGTAATTTCATTAATAATATCGAATAAAATGGTTTTGCAGTTTAATTGACTTGCCTAATACTTTATATCCAGCACGGTCCGGCTGCCAATCTGCTTTTCGGTTCCCTTGCTGCCGTACTGCGTTGTCTGCGGAACGGGCTGCATAATGAGATTCAATGAAAAATTTATATATTCAATGGCATTCTGAATGAGTTTCTGGTTGGTATCGTTCCTGGCTTTCAGCTTTCCTATTGTTTCCATCAGATTATCCCTTATGGACTTCAGCTTGTTTGCTTTATCCCCGGGGAATAATTCTGCCAGGACTGACACGGTCAGTTCTTCGGGTTTTTTCCCCGTTTTTCTTGCAATCTGAGCCACAATTTGCTCCCTTGCGCTGTTCAGCTTTTCCAGTTCATTTATAATTTTCTGCTCACGCAGTGTGGTTTCCTGAAGACTGCTTATATCACCCTTTACAATTACATCAGTTTTTTTTTCGGCTTCTTCAAGAATTTGATCATATAACCTGCTTTCACACTCTAAAACCCTTATCAGGTTGTCCACCCAGACTGCATCAATCATTTTTCTTCCCCCGCAACAAATCTTTGATATATTTATCGGATAACAGCAAAAACGGGATAACACTTAAATTATGTTATCCCGTCCGTTTATCTTTTGTTGGATTAAATCCTTCCTCTCAGCAATGTCTGGAGCATTTTTTCTGCAATGTCTTCGGCGCTTACGTTGTATTCTCCTCTTTCTATTTTCCGGGAAATCTCCTGTACCTTGTCCATTCGGATATCCGGCACATTTCTTAATGCTTTCAGTGCAACCTGGTATTCCTTTGCAAGGCCCGAAATACTGAACTCATCCTTTCTTGATGCAACATTGCCTTTTGCTGTTACTTTCCCGGCAGGATTCAGTTTGCTGTAAACGCCGTAAACCTTGGGATTATCTCCCCAGATCTTCATTAATATCCCTCTCTCCTGTGTTGCTGCTATATATGAAAAATCAGAGCACTTCTGAACCCTTTGTCTTTCGTTCTTCACTGTTTGTATCGTCAAATTTTTATAATAATTTAATGGTTAAAGAAAAATTTCCAGAGATTATTCACTTTCATAACGCTTATGCTTGTAATACAACCCGTACTCATCTTTATAAAGGGCTTTGCCTCTTTCAAGGCGCCGCTGAAGATCACTTCTTGCCTGCAATATTTCTTTTGCCAGCAACTTTGAACAATCTATGCAGAACCTGCCGCTTCTTATTCTTACACCGCATCTTTCACAGTTAAGCGCAACAGGACTTCCTTCACTGACCTCAAGCCGTTCTTCCTTCAGCCAGCGGTAAATCTTGGCGGGTTTAACCCCGGTGGCACTGGATACTTCCTGCATGTTTGCACCAGGAAATTCCTTTAGAAAAGCTTTAACCCTTTCGTACTCTTCTTCATCCTTTTTCTTGCATTCGTCGCACAAAACGGAACCGCTTACGTACCGGAAAATCCTGCGGCATTCTTTGCAATATCTAATTTCGGGCATATCAACACCTCCAATAAACATATCGGCAATTCAGGCATTTTTTTGAAACTGTGCTAAACTGTCCCGCCATAACCTGTGCCTTACTGCGATCACATATGCATCTATATCTGCTGCTCCGGCATCAGCCAGCATTCTTGCACACTGTTCCAGCGTACTTCCCGTTGTCATTATGTCATCAACAAGGAGTATTCTGCGCCCGCAAATCAGTTCAGGCTTAGTTACATCAAAAACACCGACAAGGTTTTTTAACCGTTCTTCCCTTGTCAGGCGGCTTTGAGGAACAGTGTTCACTCTTTTTACAAGAACGTTTTTCAGTACGGGTATTTTCATATGATACGAAAGTCTTGCAGCAACAAGCTCAGACTGGTTATACCCTCTCTGCCGTTTTCTTTTCGGATGTAACGGAGCCGGTACTATTATATCATATTTTGAAAAAAACTTATATCCAGACTGTTCATTAAGAAAATTTTCAAGCAATGGATATGACAAATCCACAAGTACCGATGCATTACGCGGTGTTTCACCGAATTTAAGCCTGTGAACCGCCTTTCTTATTCCGCCGGCGTATTCAAATACGGAATATATCCTGTTTATACAGCTGGATGCAGGACATACGCGCACAAACTCTGCCAGGTATTTTATATCCTTTTCGCATTCGCCGCATATTTCCGTCTGTACGTTAACCGGAAGAACAATACCGCAGCATATGCATCTTGCAGGAAACAAAAGCCTCAGAAAAAATTCGGACGCAGAGAGCTTCGGGTACCGCATAAGTACCTCCCGCAGGGAGCAATGTTTATTAAAACTTTTTCTTTCAGCCTTTTTCAAGATGCATGACCAATTTTTCCTTCAACCCCGTGTATCTTTCTCTTTCGGTAATGTTGTTCACCATCTGTTTCAGTATTTCAATGTCGCCTACCAGCACGACGAGCTTTTTGGCCCGGGTAATTGCGGTATATAACAGGTTTCGCTGGCGAAGCACAGGAGGGACGCCCGACAATGCAACAACCACGGCCGGGAATTCGCTGCCCTGGCTTTTATGGACGGTTATCGCATAGGAATGCTCCAGCTCATCCAGCATATCCATGTCATACTCCACAATCTTTCCGTCGTCAAAATGTACCGTCAAATAATTCCGGTCAGGGTCAATTTCCCGGATTATGCCCATATCGCCGTTGAAAACACCCTCGCCTGTTATAACGCGGTTATACTCATCCTGCATTTCCCAGGCCAGATTGTAATTATTCTTAACCTGCATGACCCTGTCCTTTTCCCTGAAAATTATGCCCCTGAAGTTTTTCTCCTTAACACCGGCTGCCGGCGGATTCAGTCGCTGCTGCAGTAATGCATTTAAGGAATAAATACCCGCATCCCCTTTCTTTGACGGGGACAGAACCTGGATGTCCTTCATAGGATCAAGGCCAAACCTTTCGGGAATACGAACGGTGCAGAGCTCCAGCACTGCCTGGGCAGTGCTTTGCGGACTGCTTCTCGGAATAAAGAAAAAATCCTCGTTAGAAGTGTTAAGCTCGGGGAAAAGACCTTTATTAATCCTGTGGGCATTTACCACGATGAAACTCTCTCCTGCCTGTCTGAAAATTGTATTCAGCCTTATGACTTTCAGGCATCCGCTTTCAATTAGATCGCTCAGAACCCTTCCCGGCCCAACAGACGGAAGCTGGTCCGCATCACCCACGAATATCAGCCTTGTGCCGGGCTGCACCGCCTTCAGCAACGAATGCATAAGCAGAATATCCACCATTGAAGTTTCGTCTATGATAATCGCATCTGCCTTTATTGGATCCCGCTCATTTTTCCGGAATTCCTTCCGGCTTTCATCCGGAGAAAACTCCATTTCAAGCAGGCGATGAATGGTTTTTGCCTCTTTTCCGGTTGCTTCGGTCATTCTTTTTGCGGCCCTGCCGGTCGGTGCCGCCAGAACAATTTCCAGGCCGCTCTTTTCAAATACCGAAATAATGCCTTTTATGAGTGTTGTTTTCCCTGTTCCGGGACCTCCTGTGACAATGAGTATGCTTTCTGTAGCAGAACAGCGGATTGCCTCCAGCTGCTCCGCCGTGTATTCAATATTCTGCTCTTCCTGTACCTGCCGCAGAGTTTTTTCAAGTTTCAGAATGCTGTTTTTCGGTTTCGTACTGCTTAATATGCCAAGCTTTCTTGCCACATACTGTTCCGCCTTTGAAAAAGCGGCCAGATAAACCCTGTCTTCACCCGGCGATTTCTCAATATAAACGCTTTCTTCAAAGAACAGCCCTGACAGGACTTTTTCCACCTCTTCAGGGGATATATCAAGAAGTTTTGACGCATATGGGATCAGGACACCCGACGGGAGGTACACATGTCCGTCCTGCACCGCTTTTGAGAGCGCATACTGTATTCCGCTGGCAATACGGAACTCCGATTCTGCGTCAACTCCCAGGGATATTGCAACGCGGTCGGCGATTTTAAAGCCGATATTTATATCTTCATCGGTCAGGCGATAGGGGTTCCGCTTAATCTCATTTATGGATTCAGCCCCGAACTTTTTCCAGACCTTCACCGAGTATGTGGCCGAAATTCCATACCTCTGCAGGAACATAACAATCTGCCTGACCTGTTCCCTTTCCATGAAAGCCTGTCCAATCCGTAAAGCCTTTTCTTCGCTGATTCCCTTTATTTCCGCCAGGCGCAGCGGTTCAAACTGTAAAACCCTCAGTGTGTCATCGCCGAACCTGTCGACAATTTTCCTTGCCGTGGCCTCGCCAATTCCCTTGATTATACCCGATGAAAGATATTTGAATATTGAATCCGAAGTTGTAGGAAGCGCCCTTTCATATGATTCTGCTTTCAGCTGCTTTCCGTAATCCTGGTGTACTGTCCATGTACCGTTTACTATAATTGTTTCGCCCACGGCAAGATCGGGCATATAACCCACGACAGTTATAAGCCTTCGGCCCGAACGAATATCACAAACGGTATACCAGTTATCCCGGTTGCAAAATATAATTTCTTCGACGATTCCTTCAATTTTTTCCAAGAAAACCTCTCCACCCGCGGGTTTATTTTTATCTTTAGTTTATTTTTCGGTATTATACTTCATTCTAACCCAATTATCACCGTCCATCAATACCAGGCGGGGATACTCTTCGCAGAGCTTTTCTACCAGTATCCTGTTGGGATCGTCCTCCTCGAGCCTTATATAAAGAAATCCGTCTGTTCCCAGCTTTTCGGTAACTTCATTCATGAAAAACGAACGTATTTTACCCTCAAGGCCTTCATCTCCGGGATGGGGAAACAGGCACAGTTTCCCGCCGCAGGAATTGCGCCCTACTTTTATTTTTGCCATGATATCGTAGACCAGGTTTATTAAACCGTATACCGCAAGTGCCGATATTATTATATATACAATCATTGTTTCACAACCCGGTTTCTGTTCAGTTTATTTTATGCTGAATTTGATTTTTTGTCATTAATAAGTAATAATATAAGTGAGAAATTCTGTTAATCTTTATATTTTCATCAAAAAATATCTGTTAAAGAGGGAGATTATGAGAAAGGTCGCTCTTGAAGAACTAAAACCCGGAATGAAACTGGCAAAAGACATCGTTCTTGAGGACGGACGTCTTCTTCTTTTGAAAGGTTTTACGCTGCATAAACGCTACCTGGACAAAATCCGGCTTTATAACATTCCTTTTGTTTACGTTGAGGATGAAGTGGATGAAAAGGCCCAGGTAAGCGAGGAAAAAATCTACACCGAAACTTTTCTGACAGTCAAGAATGTTATGCAGTCTGTACGACTGGGAAGCAAAATTGATCCTGAAGTCATAAAAAATACCGTCTGTCAGATCATGTACCAGATAATGAATAACGACAATGTCTTTATGAGACTTTCAGGTATCCGCGATATCGACAATTATACATATCTTCATTCAGTGGATGTATGCATATATTCCATAATAACCGGAAAAAACCTTAATCTCCCGATGGATGTCCTGAATACCCTTGCACTGGGCGCAATTCTTCATGATATAGGAAAATGCAAAATCCCCGTCGATCTTCTGAACAAACCCGGAAAACTCATGGACAGTGAATTTGAATTAATGAAAAAACATACTGAATTCGGTTACAATATTCTGTCCAATACTCCGGGATTCAGTGAAGAGATAGCGAAAATTGCCCTCAATCATCATGAGCACTGGAACGGAGAAGGTTATCCCAACGGGCTTAAAGGTGAAGAAATTGATTTACTGTCGCGCATTGTAGCCATAGCCGACGTTTATGACGCTCTTACTGCTAACCGGGTATACAAGAAAAGGTTCATGCCCCACCAGGCAGCCGAATATATTATCGCCAACTCAGGAACCCAGTTTGATCCGCAGCTTACAAGCGTATTCATACAAAGCATAACCGTTTATCCGGCCGATTCCATCGTTATGCTGAACACGGGCGAAATAGCCAGGGTTCTTGAGGCCAGAGGTCCCCGTTCCATCCGTCCGAAAGTAAGGGTTATTACACGAAAAGAAGGACCTCCGGTATTGGAACCCTACGAAATAGATTTGTCAAAGAATCCGGAATATACAATAGTTGATATAATAAGCTAAATACCGGCCGCACGTCTCATTGCTTCGGCCTTGTCGGTCTTCTCCCATGTAAAGTCTTCATCTTCACGGCCAAAATGACCGTATGCGGCTGTTTTTCTGTATATCGGGCGCCTTAGCTTTAAATCCCTGATTATTGCATCCGGGCGAAGGTCAAAATGATCCTTCACCAGTTTAAGAATCTTTTCGTTATCAATTTTTCCTGTGCCGAAAGTATCGATCATAACAGAAACCGGATGGGCAACACCAATGGCATAAGCAACCTGAACCTCACAGCGGGATGCCAGTCCGGCTGCAACTATGTTCTTTGCCACATACCTTGCAGCATATGCACCTGAGCGATCCACCTTTGTGGGGTCCTTTCCCGAAAATGCTCCGCCGCCGTGACGTCCCATTCCGCCGTAGGTATCCACTATTATTTTTCTGCCCGTAAGGCCTGAATCCCCCTGGGGTCCACCTATCACAAACCTGCCGGTCGGGTTGATAAGGTATTTTGTTTTGTCGTCAAGTAAATTTGCAGGTATTACGGGTTTTATAACATATTCCATGATATCATTCTTAATACGGTCATTTTCCGCTTCCGGGCTGTGCTGAGCTGAAACTATCACCGTATCAACACGGACAGGTTTTCCGTCCAGGTACTCAACCGTTACCTGGGTTTTTCCGTCAGGCCTTAAATAATCCAGGATACCCTGTTTGCGCACATCGGTGAGCCTTTTTGCCAGCTTATGGGCCAAAGAAATCGGCATCGGCATAAGCTCAGGGGTTTCATCACAGGCAAATCCGAACACCATACCCTGGTCCCCTGCCCCGGTAACCCCTTCAACAGCTTCAGCGCTGTCCCGGTATTCAAGAGCTTTATTCACGCCCATCGCAATATCGGGCGACTGTTCATCTATTGAAGTCAGAACGGCGCATGTATCACAGTCAAAACCGTATTTTGCCCTGTCATATCCGATATCGCGGATGGTTTCCCGTACTATCTTGGGAATATCCACGTAACAAGCCGTGGTAATTTCCCCCATAACAAAAACCAGTCCCGTAGTTACGGCAGTTTCACATGCGACCCTCGCCATGGGATCCTCTGCTATTATCGCGTCAAGTATTGCGTCAGAAATATTGTCGCATATTTTGTCAGGATGTCCTTCGGTTACCGATTCTGAAGTAAAAAGCATTCTTGCCATAAAAACAACTCCCTTGCATATAATCTTTTCTGTAAATTGTGAAATTATTCCGCGGTGCTGCGATTAATCCCATGCTCAGCCGAAATCAAAAAAAAATCTCTTCCATGAAGAGATTTGCCTTATTCCTCATCTCTCAGGATTAATCCTGCAGGAATTAGCACCGTGCAAACGCCGGTTGCCGGGTTTCATAGGGCACAGTCCCTCCACCTCTCTTGATAAGGACACAATATTAAGTTTACAGAAAAGTAATATTCGATGTTAATAATAACATACCACAGAATGGAAATCAAGTTTTTCGTGAAACGGGAGAGTACCCGTACGACCTGTAAAAATACCGTTCTTAAAATAATTAACGGGGTTTGCATATTACAAACCCCTGTTCCGTTATTACTGTTCCTTTTCAAACATATCCTTGCCAACGCCGCAATCCGGGCAAACCCAGTCATCAGGCAAATCTTCAAAAGGTGTTCCCGGCTCAATTCCATTGTCCGGATCCCCTACCTCAGGATCATAAACATAACCGCATACAGTGCATACCCATTTTTCCATAAAAGAACACACCCCTTTCCACTTACTTATAAATATACCACTATCCTTTTGGTATAACAACCCATATTTTATTTGCCGTGTTCTGTTCAGGGAAAACTATTGAATATACGGTGACAGGATTTTCCCGTTATTCCGGTGATACTTCCACAGGGCATACTGCAGGCCGTCCGCTATGGTTTCGCTCATTTTCATTACAAGGCTCAGCCTGGTATTCTGCAGCACAAGAAAATCCATGAATCCGCCATAGTTAACAACTCCCGTAATATGGATGTCACCCGTCTCCGGGAGGTTCTTTTTCAGCCCTGCCCCGGGTTTAAGCGGGCCTTTGCCTATCTTGATATACCCGATGTTGCCATGTGTTCCAAGGCATGCATCCACCGCTATTATAAAATGATTTGGAACCCCTCTTTTTATTTTCTCAAGGGTTTCATTCAGGTTTCCTGCATGAACGGGATGATCAAGCGTACCTATTACCGTCGCGCTTAATGTATGGTACTTGCTTAGCCTGTATCCCACCAGCGGTCCAAGGGAATCCCCCGTTGACCTGTCGGTTCCGATGCACAAAATAATAATTTTTTCGTTAATACTTACCCTGTTCAAATGCTTAAGCACTGCTTTAGCTACTTCCGGAACGGCATTACTGTTGAATGCATCTACCCAGTCCTTCAAAACCCTATCTCCTTTTCCATTGTTATCCTTTTTTCAGCTATTTAATGATTATTCCCCCATATGTAATTCTTATGCATTACGGCTTTAATTTCAGGAAATTTGGCCAGGACCGGTATTCATGAAACAACTGCAATTGTTTTATTATTAACAATTGTCGAAACGGTAATTTCCGTTGCGGCTGTTAGTATTTTATGTTAATATATGCATAACCGAAAAATTAGACTCCGGTAAGTATTACCTTACGTGCTGACCAAGAGACTGTCGAAGCCGTTTCGGGAGTTTAGCCGGAGCGAAACGGGAAAGCAAAGAACAATAATTTTGTGCACCGTTGATATGGAACAGGCAGGATAAAATATGTTTTCACCGTATTTTTCCTCAAAAAATTCAAGTTTTAAGTTCATACTTGATATACTTGACGGCATGGACGACTGGGTTCGTGTAGTGGATCGTACTAACTCGGTTATTTTCATAAACAGGTCCATGGAAAGGGATCTGGGCGTACGGGATCTTGCCGGCAAAAAATGCTATGAACTCATGGGATGCGGTGAGCCATGCGATAACTGTATAACAAATAAAGCCGTCTTTGAAGGGAAATCCTGCAAAAAGGAAGAAGTATTCAACAACAGGATTTTTTCTGTCATGAGTTCCCCGATTATAGCCGACGACGGGAACGTTTATTACGCCGTGGAGGTTCTGCGCGATATTACAAAGGAAAAGGAAATGGAGAGAGAGCTGATTAAGCAGAACCTTAAGCTTCAGCACGATCTTGACATGGCAAAAAAGCTCCAGCTTCAGCTTTTGCCAACGAATATCAAAATTCCGTGCCTGGATTTTGCTTACCTGTACCAGCCATGCGATGACTTAAGCGGCGACATGGTAAATATTTTTCAGATTGACAAGGAGCATGTGGGTATTTACATAGCTGATGTGTCAGGGCATGGTGTATCCGCATCAATGCTTACCATCTTTATAATATCCACTCTGAACAAGAAAACCCGGTCACCGTCACGGGCCCTTTACAGGCTGTTCAGGCAGTATAACGCGGGGGATTTTGACAAGGATTCGTACATAACAATATTCTACGGAATATATAATATCCGTACCCGGGTTCTCACCTATTCCAATGCCGGACATAACTGTGCCCCGGTTGTAATAAGCCCGGGCGGCATTAAAAGGCTGTACATGCCCGGTGTACCCATCAGCAACTGGACGGATAACCCCGGTTATTACGATGCGTCCGTCCGGCTTAATACCGATGAAAGACTTTTCCTGTATACCGACGGCGTAACCGACAAATGGCTTGATGATCCCGGGAAAATTACTTCCGACAAATACATAATGGAAACACTCAGGGATAACAATACCGATTTGCAGACAATCCTCAACCGAATCTGCAAATATGTTTATACGCGACTTGACAATATCGGAGCCATACAGAAAGACGACATAACAATGGCTTTGCTTCAGCCCGTGTAATCAATGCCAGGCGCTCAATGTCAAAGAGTAAGTTGTTTCTTTGACATTTTTTTACTCTTTACAGTCGAACATATGTTCGGTTATAATAATAAAGCGAACCTGAAAAAAAAGCGGGCTTAACGGAATATTCCGGCAAATCCGTTTCCCGGAACAAAGCCAAGGGTGGTTTTGATGAAAATCCTTATGCAGCCTGTGGACATGATTTTTTACACAACAAAAGACGGGGCTGTTTTCCCGATTAAATTCCGGATAAGGGATGACCGGAACGAAAACAAGGTTATCCGGATTGACAGGATCATATCCCGCAAAGAGGAAAAACTTGCCGGAAACCGCATGCTGGTGTTCACCGTGCAAAGCGTAATCAACGGCACCGAGTGCCTGTACGAGATGAAATACGAGATCGGCACATGCAAATGGTTCCTTTACAAAATATGAATTTATTTTCTGAGAGTAAGCATAATATCCCGGAATACTGCCTTTTCAGGCACATCGGGCAGCGGTTCAAGCATTGAGTCGGCTTTTCTGAGGCAGCGATCAATCCATACCCGGGTATCTTCAATGCCGCCCAATTTAACAATTTCTTCCACTATTTCTTTCAGGTTTTCATCTTTTACCGTTTTTTCGTACATTATTCCGGATACCTTCCGGGCAAAAGCAGAATTCTTTCTTAAAGCCAAAATGAACGGGATAGTGATGATTCCTTCCTTAATGTCATTTCCCCTGGGTTTTCCTGTTTCCGAAACATCCCCTACCAGGTTCAGCACATCATCGTACATCTGAAATGCCAGGCCAAAATGAAAACCAAATTTCACAAGATTTCTCTGAATATTTTCATCACACTCCGAGAGAAAAGCCCCCTCTCCGCATGAAAAGGCAAAAAGCGCCGCGGTTTTTCTGCCGATCCTCTTCAAATATTTAAAAAGGGATATGTTTAAGTCAAAGCGGCTGAAAAACTGCTCAATTTCAGCCTCGCATACCGATTTTAAACCCCTGGCCACCTTTTCAAGCCTGTCCTCCGGCAAAGTTTTGGACAACAGCAGCACTGCCCGGGCCAGAAGGAAATCGCCCATGTAAACCGATGTTTTATCCCCGTACAGCTTGTTGGCCGTAGGCTTTCCGCGTCTCATGTCTGCTTCGTCGATAATATCGTCGTGTACCAAAGTGGCCATATGAAGAATTTCTATGCCGGCAGCGGCCTCGTATATTTTATCGTTCTGCTTTTTTCCAAAGCCAGACGAAAGGACGGTAAAAGCAGGCCTTAGTCTTTTACCGCCCGATGCAAGATTCATAAGGAATTCCTCGAAAGGTTTGCTTTTGCATTTAAGATTTTTCTGAATTATTGTTTCAACCTTTTCCAGTTTTCTTTTTATCTCAGGGTAGTTATCCCACAGCATTGAATTTCTCCTTAAGTATTATTTATTCCCTGGCAACTTAATCAAAGCCGTGTTTTCGGATATATTTTACCTGAACAAAATTCAGCGTTGCCTATATAAAAAAACATTCTAAAAAGAAAAGCCCTGGACGGGCTTTTCTTCGAAAATAAGTTTATTTGCCGCCCTTTGCTTTAGCCAGGGCATCTTTCGCAGCTTCCTGGAATGCTTTCCATGAACTTGTTGCACCTGTAATGGAATCAACTTTTTCTACATCCTGGGTTTCAACCAGTTTTTCTGCATACTTCCTGGAAGCCTCCAGTGCATCCTGGGCTTTCTTGTAGTTTTCCTCCCCGGAATCCTTGCCATATGATTCATCTTTCAGGCTTCCGTCTGCATTATACTGCAAAAACTCAGCAGACTCGATTTTGCCGTCCTTGACTTCGATTTTCACCACACCGTAGCCGCCACGGCTGTCGGGCGCACTTTGCCCTTCATAGCTTCCGTCCTTAAGCTTTCCGCCGCCGCAGGCAACAAGTGCAGCAATCAGGAAAACCGAAATCAGTACAATACCAAATTTCTTCACCGCAATCACCCCATTAATATATCATTTGATTCACAATTTTCTGTTTACCCAACAGAATAAACAATAAAACAATAACTTGTTATTATTTTAGCATTCCATATTGTTCTGTATTATTTTATGAAATATAATAAAATTATACTTGCTTACACGAATAAGTCAATTACCGTACTGTAAATTTTTATTAATATATTCAAAAACCTTTGGTAAACAATATAATTGATTTTAAGTAACTGTATAAACCGGAGGTGTCCCAATGTCTAACAAAGTCATTGTGCTTGGAGGGGGGTACGCAGGAATTGAAGCTGCTCTTACCCTGCACAAAAAAAAGAAAAAAAGTGACGACCTCGAAATCATACTTATTGATAAAAACCCGTATCATACATTTCTTACCGAGCTTCATGAAGTGGCAGGAAACCGGGTTGATGAAGAGGCCGTTACCGTTCCTTTCAGCAGGATTTTCCGTTATACTGATGTGAAGTTCATACAGGATGAAATAATAAAGTATGATTTTGAAAACAACAAAATATATTCGGAAAGAAGGGAATACTCCTATGATTACCTGGTAATTGCCGCAGGAAGCAATCCGAATTACTACGGCATACCGGGAATGAAGGAAAATTCCTTTCCTCTCTGGTCCTTTGAGGATGCCGTACGGATTCGGGATCATATAAAGGAATGTTTCATTAAGGCTTCCCAGGAAGAAGATCCTGTTCTCAGGAAAAAACTTCTGACCATTGTTGTCGGCGGCGGCGGTTTTACAGGTGTTGAAGCCATCGGCGAAATTGCATTATGGGTTAAATCCCTTTGCCGCGAACACGGCATAGACAGATCGGAAGTCAGCCTCTACCTCGTTGAGGCTTTGCCGGATATACTCCGTACGATGAAAGAGAAGAACCGTATTAAGGCAACAAAATACCTGAAGAACAGGCTCAAGGTTGAGGTATTGACCAACACCTCGATAACAAAACTGGACGGTGACACGCTGTATTTTGCAAACGGTGACAGTATCGTCACATCCACGGTTATCTGGACTGCGGGAGTAAAAGCCTGTGACTTGACCGATAGAATGAATCTACCCAAAGGACATGCCTGCAGGATTGAAGTAAATGAATACACCCAGGTCAAAGGTTATGACAATGTATATGCCATTGGGGACATAGCACTGTTTATCCATGAAGATAAACCCCTGCCGGCAATGGTTGAAACGGCACTGCAGACAGGAAAGGCTGCCGCCGGAAACATTCTGCGTTCCATCCGCGGGGAGGAGAAAAAGAAACTTGAGCCGAAATACCATGGCATGATGGTATCTGTAGGCTATTACTTTTGCGTTGCTGAGATAATGGGTGTTTCGCTTTGCAGGCTTTTTGCCGTTATCATGAAACACCTGGTAAACATGCATTATTATTTCGGTATCGGCGGTTTTGAACTGGTTTTCAGGTACCTCAAGTATGAATTCCTTTACAAACGCCAGCATAAACCGATGCTCGAAGCCTTTATCACGAAAAAAACCATGCTGGTATGGCTGGTTCCGTTAAGATTATACCTGGGTTATTACTGGCTGATGGAAGGCCTTAAGAAAGCCTGGGACGGCTGGTTTGTGATTGAAATGCTGGCAGGCAGGGCAACCGACGCTGAAGCAACCGCTTCCTTAACCGAGGAAGGGCAGAAGGTATTCCGGATTGTGTCTGAACACACACCGCGCTGGTATGAGTGGATTGCTGATAACATAATTCTTCAGGCCCCGATGTTTTTCCAGTACCTGATCGTTATAACCGAAATCGGCCTCGGACTTGCATTTTTAGCCGGTGCATTTACAATACCTGCAGCAGTTGTCGGTCTTGGTCTGAATATAAATTTCCTTCTGTCCACGGGTATGTATCCTGAAACTTACTGGCTGATTCCCGCACAGATTGCCATGTTCCAGGATGCAGGAAAATCCTTTGGCGTGGATTATTACCTGATGCCGTACCTGATGAGAATGTGGAGGTATTTTGTAAGAAACAAGAAGATTAAGCTTAACTTGTTTAAGGAATAAAAGTACCGAAAAAAATGAATAAATATAAATTAAAGTGCTGCTTCATGAAAACTGGGGCAGCACTTTGTTTTTAATCTATACCAGACCAGACACAAAAAAAGGTATTAATCATTGGCCTGTACCTGAAACATAGTTTTTTTACCCGTACGTATTAAATTAAATGTCTTGCCGGCAAACCAGTAAATAAACATGCCGGTTACTCCTCCGGTACAGTCAATAAGAACATCTGCCACCTGAGCTCCGCGCCCCGGAACATACAACTGGTGTATCTCATCGGAAACGGCATAAACAGCGCAAAGAAAAAACGACAATATCAGGCTTTTTCCGATACTGCAACCGTTCCTTCTGAATGCGTTCATGGCAAGGATGCCCAATACCAGGTAACATAAGAAATGAGCATTCTTTCTTATTATTTGATTCAGCCTTATTACGTTTATTTCGGCATCAGGCTTTACCTTTTCCACTGTCCTGACTACAGCTTCTGTTACATCCGTGCTGAGCCTGTTTGATTCTTCCGCAACCTGCGCGGATAAGCTGAAGATAACCAGCATCCATGCAATTACCGCTGTCCATGAAATAAATCTATGCATCTGGATCCTTTCCTTTTGTTTATACTGCTAAAATTTACGTAATGAAAATTATATCTCAATAAGAATTCTTTGTATATTTTTATTTGCATTTGGGACACAGCCCGTATATCTCCAGCTTGTGTCCGGTCAGTTCAAACCCTTGTCTACTGCACATTTCCCTTGCATACTCATCATTTATCGGGCAATCCTCTATGGAAATCATCCGGTTGCAGGAGATACAGACAAGATGGTGCTTGTGCTCCACTCTTTTATATTCATACAGCGTTTTGTTGCTGTCCATCAGTGTAGTTTTTGCAATTAGTCCGCTTTTCAGCAGAGCATCCATCGTCCTGTAGACCGTTGACAGGTTTACTGAAAAAGTACCGTTCCTGAGGCTTGTATATATATCATCAACCGTCATCGGAGATTCGGCATTGTCCAGTATTTCCAGGACTTTTACCCTGACATCGGTAATTCTGAGCCCCTTCTGTTCAAGCAGTCCGCGGTAAATATTTCTTTCATGCATTTTAATCATCTCCCCGCAAAGCAATTTTCCTTCTGCCCGAACCTGGGATTTTTCCGGCGAGAAGTGTAATTACCAGTGAAATAACACCGGTCATAACAATAGTTCCGCCGGGCTTCAAATCCAGGTAAAATGAAAAGATCAAACCCGATACAACAAAAAACACCGAGAAAAGAACTGAAAAAACAACCGTCTGCTTATAGCTTTTGGCAATCTGCATTGATACTGCAACGGGAAGCACCATCATTGACGAGACGACCAAGGTTCCCACCACCCGCGATGACACTGATATGGTCACCGCTGTCAGAACGGTAAAAACCATCGTAATCGTTTTCACCGGTATACCGGCAAGCCTTGCCGATTCCTCGTCAAAAGTTATGTAAAAAAGAGCCCGGTACATTAATATGAAAACCGTCAGTACAACAACAGCAAGGCAGATGACAAGGTATTTCTCAAACCGGTTTATGGCCATAAGACTGCCGAAAAGAAAACTGTTGAAATTGGCACTGGATACAAAACCCGAAAGTATTGCCGCAAGGCCGATGCCGAAAGACATCATTACCGCCGTGGATATTTCGCCGTATTTCGGTATTTTGCTGCGTATCTTTTCAATGCTCAGTGAAGCAATCACCGCAAAAACCACTGCACTGAGGATTGGATTGATCCCGAAAACAAGGCCTGCAGCCACGCCGGCAAGTGAAATATGCGAAAGTGCGTCGCCCATTATTGACAAACGCCTCAGCACAACAACGGTTCCGATACAGGGAATTATTATCGCAATCAGTATTCCAACTATAAAGGCATTGATCATAAAATCATACTGAAAAATTTCCGGCATCAGTCACACCCCGCCCGTTTCATGCAGTCACAATTACGGCATCTGCGGTTTTGCATGTTCACGGAAAACCCGTATATAGCCGAAATAATACGATCTGAATCCGGATCAGCAGTATCATGCACCGTAAAGCCGTTTTCGCCTAGACATATCAGTTTGTTCGCATGTACCGAAATTTCTCCAATATCATGGGTTACCATAATAATCGTTATCCCCAGTTCTTCATTCAGTCTTGCAAGAAGGCAGTACAACGCCTCTTCGGATTTCGAATCTATTCCCACCGTCGGTTCATCCAGGATCATTATTTCTGGCTCGGCAACCAGTACCCGGGCAATAAAAACCCTTTGCTGCTGCCCGCCCGACAGCCTTCCGATTAATTTATTTCCGTAATCCTGCATGCCGACTTTTTTAAGCGCATTATAAACCCTCTCACTGAAATCAGGGGGCTTTCTTCTGAAAATACCGTTGCTTGCCAGTAAGCTTGCCCCGACAATTTCGTTTACCGTCGCAGGGAAATCACTGTTGAAACTGTTCGCTTTCTGTGAAATATACCCTATCTTTGACCATTCTCCGAATTTCCTGATATCTTCCCCGAGTATTCTTATTTTCCCGCTTTCAGGGGTGAGGATTTTAAGCATAAGTTTAACAAGGGTGCTTTTTCCTGAACCGTTAGGGCCAATAATACCTACAAAGTCTCCTTTTTCAACCGTAAAGCTTACATCCTTCAGGATATAATTCTCCCCGTATGCGAATGACAGGTTTTCAACCTCTAATACATGCATCCTTATTCCCCCTGCTGCAACGCTTCTGACAGTGCCCGAAGATTTTCCTCCATTATGGAAAAGTAATCTTTTCCGGCTTTCAGATCCTCGGCACTCAACCCTTCAACAGCACTAAGAACTGCAACCCGGATACCTGTCTCCGCGGCAATCGCATCCACTGTTTTTGAACTTGAAATCCCGTCGTAAAATATAGCCCTTATATCATGTTCCCTGATATAATCAATAATCTCTTTCATCCGTGATCCTGTCGGTTCTCCTCCTGTTATGCTGTCCAGCGCAATCTGCTCAATGCCGTAAGCGCTGCACAGGTACCCGTAAGCTGCATGGGCAACGACTATTTCTTTCCGTGAGAAAGTTTTCGCGGCTTCCCTGTACTTCCTGTCCAGCTCATCCAGTTTTGCTGCATAATAGTTATAATTCTCTTCATAATACCCGCTGTTTTTCCCGTCAACCTGAACCAGCGCATCTTTTATTGCTTTCATCTGTATTTTGGCATTCATCGGATCAAGCCAGACATGAGGATCATACTGGTACTCGTCCCCGAAGTGCCCTGTGTTTGCTTCTCCGTCTTCATGCGCATGTGAATGGGATGATTCCCGGAGCGTAATCCCCTTTGACGTTTCCACAACGACCAGGTTTTTGTTATTTACCGTCTCAACGATCTTATCAACCCAGCCTTCCATTCCTGCACCGCTGTAAATGAACAGATCCGCCCCGGACAAGCCTGCAATGTCTTTTGGGCTCGGCTCCCAGTCATGGGGTTCCATTCCTGCCGGGACCATGTTTATTACATTGACCTTATCCCCGCCTATTTTCGTCGCAAAATCATACATAACATAAAAGCTTGTATAGATAGTGAGCTTGCCGTTATCAGCCCCGGTGTCACCCGTGCCGCAGGATGACAGAATAAATGAAAAAACAAGTATAAGCGATATTGCTGTAACGATTTTGGTATTGATTCCGAAACCTCCTGATGCATTCCTTTTAAAGCCATTCATTTCTCCTTAACAGCTCCTGTCAAATTATTCAGCAAATAAAATAATAATGCAAATGCTTTGCATTTGCAATTATAATATATTTTATCCGAAAAATAAATACCTTATTCGCTTTAACAATAGCCCGAATCGGAATGTTAAAAATTCGCAAAAAAAGGACACTCACTCCGGTATGAATCCATACACGAGAGTGAGTGTCTTTTGGGATTTATAATTACTGTTAGGGGGGGTAGACTATATGGAATCCAATTATGTATTACCTGTCTGCCTATTCATAAACCTTAACCGAGCTTATCATCTGGTGCTGTTCAACTACTTTACCGTTAACATATACATATCCTGTGGCTACCGAGCGGTACATCCTGTTTTTAATTACAGCATAGTTTCCGCCCGCTCCGCAGCTTGTATCACCCGTTATTGTATTCGACCAGCTTTTTATTGTGGACCATGAACCGTCTTTATCATTATACACCTGAATCTCCACTGTCACTTTTAATTGATCTCCGTTGAATGCACTCAATAAGCATTCTGCCGTAGCCAACCCAAGCCTGTTGATGTCAAAGCGATGTGTCATCGTATTAATATAGGTCCACATAGGCTTTACGATCATTCCATCGGCTGTCACACTTTTATCGATTGCGGTAGCAGGTACACTGAAAAGCGTAGATACTGTGCAAAGGATTATCAAAATTCCGAATAATTTTTTCATATTTTCACCCTCCTCGCTAAATATAACAAGCAAAGGTGAAAATTTGTTACACTTTATTAAAAAATTTTTATTTTTTCTCCAGGCTTTCGGCAATATATTTCATCTTTTTTTCATCCAGGTTTGACGTTAAATGAAAAGTGTACTCTTCATTATTCCAGACAAGAATGTTCTTTCCGTCTTTAGCAGTAAATATAGCCTTCCTGTTGTTTATTATCACTTCCTTTTTTTCTCCGCCTTCGGTATCCAGGCTGATATCAACGTCATTAGGAGCCTGTGTAAAATATATATAATCATTTCCGTTGTTTTTAAATTTTATTTCCCTGATATTGAGCAACTCATTAACACTTTCAATGTAAAAACCATCCGGCAAATAAGCCGGATAATAATAGCTTTCCCATTCTATTTCAACATTCTTTGCTCTATTATCATCCCGTATCCTTACACTTGAATATTGATCATAATCACTGACAAAGAAGTTCTGTATAGTGTATTTAAATGCATCCACTCCAATGGAAAGCGCCATCAGAGACGAAAACAGCACAAGCAGTATAACAGCCACCCGGGAATAGGTTCTGTTCAGGTTTATCCATGGCTTTTTACGGTATTTCTTGCCGCTTATACCGTCAATATACTGGTAAACCCGTTTGTCCAGCGTTACCGGAACCTTTATTCTGTTTATTTCCTCATTAAACTCTTCAATTTCGGCACATATATTGTCTATATGGTTTTCGCCGATATAGTCGTAAAATGCTGACTTGAGTTTTTCAAGTTTTTCATCATTTCTGCTCTGCCGAGTTTTCATAATATTCACCTTTCATTATCTCATGAAGTGCTTTCCGGGCACGGTGCAGTTTCACCCTGACATTGCCTTCCGTTGTATTCAGCAGGTAAGCTATCTCTTCCATGGAAAACTGGTATGTATAACGCAGTACCAGGACATCAGCATATTCAGGATTTATTGAAGCAAGCTTTCTAGCGACCCAGTCGGCGTTCTCGATCTTAAGCATATATTCCTCAGGATTTATTGTGTTATCCTCATAATCAGCAAGCCTGTCCATATGCAAGTCCGATATTCTCCTTTTCCTGTTATACATGTTAATTGCAATGTTCCTAACTATAATAACAAGGAAAGCCTTTGTTTTGTTACACCTAATATCATCAATTTTTTCCAGATAATCACATATCTTTATTATTGCAGTATGGACAGCATCTTCGGCTTCATGATAATCTTTAAGAACACTGTAAGCCGTATAAAACAAAAGCTTGCGATACATTGTATAAATTTCTTCAATCTTGTTTCGCTGCGGTTCACCATCAATTACAAGGCCTGTAACAAACATATCTGCATTCTCCTAATAAATGGCAAATCTGTAGTGCCAATTGACCATGCATGTATAAAATACCATTAATCGACATTATATGTCAATCAGACCGTATTCCTAACAATGTAAACATATTGCCCTAAAATGGCAAATCAAAATAAAAAAAAGCAGAAGTTCCGTACTCCTGCCTCTTCTTTGCCATGATTTTTACCTGAGATATGAACGGTATATGCGGATTCCGCCTTTTTTTACCACGTCTTCCACATTGCCGAATGTGTCTTCCATTACCTTCTTGTAAGTTGAACCGCCTTTATTGTGGTATGCCACAAGCCACAGTGCGCCTTCCGGCTCCAGGTGGTTTACGGCTTCCTGTATCAGCCGGGTTACCACCTTCTTCCCTGCAGTTATCGGCGGGTTTGTAACTATATTATCGAAACGGCTGTCGCCTACGCTTTCATAAAGATCGCCCTTTACAATTTTAACCCACAGGTTATTTCTCTCTGCATTTTTCCTCGCATACAAAACAGCCCGTTCATTTATGTCAGTTAATGTAACGATCAGCTGGGGGTAAAGTGCCTTGATGAACAGCCCAATAGCACCGTAACCGCATCCCATGTCCAGTACCGTTTTGCCGTGGGGTTTGAATGTTTCAATCAGCAGTCGGGATGCCTTGTCGATATGGCTGTCAAATGCAAAAACACCGCTTACCGACACAAATTCCAGGGTTTTGTTCCGGTATGTTACGGTAAAGACTTTTTCCTTTACTTCAGAAGTGGGTTTTTCGCTGTAATAATGCTCATTCATTTTTATTCTCCCTGTCCTGAAGATATTTTTTCAATGCCTGGTATCCCGGATGTTTGCGGACATTTTCCAGGTCTTCATCGCTCTCGGCATAAAGCAGGAATTCCGGGTTAAGCCTGGCCGCCCTTACAACATCGAGGAATGCTTCCTCCACATTCCCCGCAAGGGCCAGAAAACATGCCCTGTTGTAATACAGGAAGGGTACTCCGGGATTGCATCGGATACCTTCGCTTATCACCGTTATGGCCCTGTCCAGCTTCTTTTCCTCCTTGTAAAGAAGGGACAGGTTCAAAAAGCTGTATGGATACCTCTTGTACATTTTTATTGATTCCCAGTAGCATTCCTGGGCTTTCTGATCATATCCCATTTTGGCGTATACCACTCCCATGTTGAACAAAACCTTGTGGTGTCCGGGAATGATATTAAGCGCCCTGCGGAAATAATCCAGCGCCTCGGTATACATACCAAGCTCTTCGCAGATCGAGCCTGCATTGTTGTTGGCCCAGAAGTTTGAAGGATCCCGTTCAATAACCTTCCTGTAATAGTCCAGAGCGCTGTGTTTGTCCCCAAGTTCATATACCGCATTGGCCATGAAAAACCAGGCCGGTATAAAATCAGGTTTTGCATTTATGGCTTTTTTATACCAGACAATTGCATCCGCGTATCTTTTCCTGCTGTCATACAGAATGGCAATGCCATAATACGGTCTCGGATCCTCCGGGTTCAATCCTATAAGCCTGTAATATACCCTGGCTGCACGGAAAAACATGCCCAGCTGGTCATATGCCAGGGCAAGGCTTATCATGAATCCCGGAGATTTGTTTCCCGTTATATAATTCATTAAATGGTAAAACCACAGTTTTACGTACAAAAAAACTTTCCTCATACCTGCTGTATCGTTCCCTTGAGTTTGAACCGGCCTTTACGGTCCGTCCCGGATATATTAAATAACAAACGTGGAGATAATAAAGACAATCAAAAATCCCGTCAGAAACAGGTTAATGTTCCTGTCAATCTTTGTGTAGGCCAGTTCTTTCATTCTTGTACGTCCGATATCACCGCGGTAGCATCTCGATTCCATTGCCGTTGCAAGCTCTTCCGCCCGTTTGAACGCGCTGATAAACAACGGTATCAGGACGGGAATAAAGCTTTTTGCCTTCTCTATGAAATTTCCTGTATCAAAATCCGCTCCCCTTGATGACTGTGCCTTTATTATCCTGTCGGTCTCTTCCAGCAATGTAGGAATAAACCGCAGGGCAATCGACATCATCATTGCCATTTCATGGACAGGCACCTTAATTTTCTTCAGAGGCATCATGAGTTTTTCAAGGCCGTCAGTCAGCGCTATGGGAGTTGTGGTAAGGGTCAGAATCGATCCTATAATAACCATCAGAGAAAGCCTTACCGATATTATGACTGCCTGGATTATGCCTTCCAGCGTAATCCTGAAAGCACCAAGGGAAACAAGCACCGTATTGCCCTGGTAAGTAAAAATATTGATTGCCGATGTTATTACAAGTATTATTATCAACGGCTTAATTCCCCTTAATGTATAGCTTACGCGTACATCGCTTACAATGAGGATAATGCCGACAATTACGAGCATCATGACATAACCGTAAATATTGTTGGCAGCAAACAGCATAATCAGCAGCAATACGGTCCAGATTATCTTCGTTCTGGGATCGGCTCTGTGCAATATTGAATTACCGGGAATATACTGACCCATCGTTATGTTTTTTACCATATGTATACCTCTGAGATTAAAAGCTTGTTTTATCTATAAATACCCGAAAGGCAAAACATTGCCAGGTTAATTCTTCAATACCCTTTTTAGCTCTTCTATACCTTCATCTACCGTCAAAATATCCTTCCGGACAAAAGGAAATTTTTTATTAAGCCGGTAGAAAAACTCGGTTATCTGCGGAACATCCAGGCCGATACCTGCAAGGAATTCTCTGTTGGAAAATACCTCCCTCGTTCTGCCAATCAAAACCAGTTTTCCGTGATCCATAACCGCTACCCTGTCGCAGTAACCGGCAATATGCTCCATTGTATGTGAAACTATAATTATAGTAGTATTCCTTTCTTCCCTGAGCTTCAGCAAAAAACGGTATATTTCGCTGCTTCCCGCCGGATCCAGCCCGGCAGTGGGTTCATCCAGGACCAGGATTTCGGGATTCATAGCAATAACGCCCGCAATCGCAACCCGTCTTTTCTGACCTCCGGACAATTCAAAAGGCGACTTGTCAAGTATATTTTCAGGCAGCCCGGTAATTTCTGCAGCCTCAAGAACCCGTCTCTTTATTTCATCATCCGGCAGCCCCATTTTTTTAAGACCGAATGCGATATCCTTTTCCACCGTTTCTTCAAACAGCTGATCTTCAGGGTTCTGAAAGATCAGGCCCACTTTTCTTCTTAATTCCTTAAGGGCCTTCCCCTTAGGAACTATACCCGCAACCTTTATGCTTCCTTCAGCAGGTGTAAGAAGCCCGTTCAAATGCTGTATCAGCGTTGATTTACCTGAACCTGTCTGTCCAATTATCCCAAGTATTTCACCCTTGTATACATCCAGCGAAACATTTTCCAAAGCCCGTCTTTCGTAAGGCGTATCAGGCATGTAAACGTATGACAGGTTACTAATTTCAATAACTTTTTCCCTGCTTTCTTCAACCCTGTTATTTTCTTTATTCTTTATAGCCTTTTCTTTTCCGGTAAGCCTAATCCCGGAGAACATCTCCTCCAGTTCATCGATCATTACCGGTATTTCACCGCCGTCTATAATACCTTCACTGACGGCCTTTATAAAAAAGGAAGACACCTGGGGTATATCCAGGCCGGCATTTTTCAATATACCGGCGTTGGCGAAAACATGTTTCGGCGGGCCTTCCAGCACAAGCTTTCCGTTGTCAATAACCAGAATCCTGTCAGCCTGTGCAGCCTCATCCATATGGTGCGTTATCAGGACAACGGTTATTCCTTCTTCCTCATTCAGTTTACGGATTATTTTCATGACATCCCGCCTGCCTGTCGGATCAAGCATAGACGTAGCTTCATCCAGAACAAGGCATTTCGGGTTCATGGCAAGTACACCCGCTATTGCAACCCTTTGCTTCTGGCCTCCTGACAGCATATGCGGCGAATGATGGATATATTTCAGCATATTGACTTTTGCCAGGGATTCTTCAACACGCCTGCGGATTTCCGCCGGAGGCACTCCAAGGTTTTCGGGCCCGAAAGCCACATCTTCTTCCACGGTGGTAGCAACAAGCTGGTTGTCCGGATTCTGAAAAACCATTCCCACCTGGCTTCGGATATCCCAAATCAGTTCTTCTGAGTGCGTGTATTTCCCGAATATGCAGACGGTACCGTTTGTCGGAATAAACAACGCGTTAAGATGCCTTGCAAGCGTCGATTTGCCCGAGCCGTTTCTTCCGACAACGGCCACAAATTCGCCTTCATTTACTGAAAAAGATATATTTTTAAGAGCACGCGAGGGCTCATTTCCGCTGCGCGACAGGTAGATGTATTCCAGTTCTTTTGCTTCAATTGCTTTCATCAGCTGATACTCCATAGCCGGTAATAATAAAAAAGTAAATGAAACTGCATATGCAATTTCAGTTAAACAATATTTCCTGTTAAAACAAAGGAGAACGAAATTTTCCGCTCTCCCCTCCAAACAATTTATTTTACCAGTTCCAGTATTACCATGTTGGCTCCGTCCCCTCTTCGCGGACCGACTCTGTACATCCTGGTAAATCCGCTTGTCCTGTTCTGTTCCTTGTAACGAGGGGCAATTTCATCCATCAGTTTGTTCACAAGGTTAACGTTCTTGCCGTTCTTATCCTTAACCCTGTAAAGCCAGGAAATCATTATCCTTCTTGCATGAAGCCTTGAAGGGCTGTCTACGGGTTTCATTTCGGTCTTTACTTCCCTTTCGACCACTTCATAGCTTCTGTCATTCTTGGATTTCTTCGACTTTGTTATTTTATTTCCCTTGCTGTCAAGTACCGGTGCACTTATTTTAACCTGCTTGGTGGTAAAATTGTCGCATTCCTTAACAGCCAATGCAATCAACCTGTCTGCAATAGGCGCAACTTCTTTGGCCCTTGCTTCGGTTGTTTCAATTCTTCCATATTGTATCAGTGAAGTTACCAAACTTCTCAGCATAGCCTTTCTCTGATCGGTTGGTCTTCCCAGTTTCCTTTGCCAAGGCATTTTAAGTTCCCTCCTTATGGATTTTTGTTAGCTCTCTTCAGACTGGGCCAAAGACAACCCAAGGGCTTCCAGTTTCTGTATTACTTCCTCAAGGGATTTACGCCCAAGGTTTCTGACCTTCATCATGTCTTCCGGTGTCTTGCTGATAAGTTCTTCCACCGTATTGATTCCTGCACGCTTCAGGCAATTGTACGAACGTACCGAGAGATCCAATTCCTCTATTGTCATTTCCAGTACTTTTTCTTTCTTGGTTTCTTCTTTTTCAACCATGATCTCGGCATCTTTAGCATGTTCTGTCAGGTTAATGAACAGGTTCAGATGCTCGCTCAGTATTTTTGCGCCGAGGCTTATTGCCTCATCAGGATGGATACTCCCGTTTGTCCATACTTCTATGGTCAGTTTGTCATAGTCGGTTACCTGGCCCACACGAGTATCTTCAACCGTATAGTTTACCTTTTTTACAGGTGTATAAATTGAATCAACGGGAATAATACCTATGGGCTGATTGGGTTTCTTATTTTTTTCTGCAGGCACATACCCGCGACCTTTATCCACTACCATCTCCATGTACAGGCGATGGTTTCCGCTTATCGTTGCTATATGCAGGTCCGGGTTCAGAATTTCCACGTCTGCATCTGTCTTAATGTCACCTGCTTTTATTTCACCTTCGCCTTCATAGTCAATATAGATAACTTTCGGACCGTCAGAATGGAGTTTCAGGGAAAGTTCCTTTATATTCAATATAATTTCGGTTACATCTTCAACAACACCGGGGATGGTTGAAAATTCATGCAGCACGCCGTCTACCTTGATTGAAGTAACTGCAGCTCCCGGAAGTGAAGAAAGCAATACGCGCCTCAGAGAATTTCCCAAAGTAATCCCATATCCTCTTTCGAGCGGCTCAACAACAAACTTTCCATAGGTAAAGTCTTCCGCCATTTCAACACATTCAATTTTCGGCTTCTCAATTTCTATCATTCAAAGACCCTCCCTGTTACTTTAATTACCAGGCGGTATGCATTCCTGTAACACATCCGCGAAACGAGGGCAACCATAAACAGCAGTTGCTTAACGCAGAGGCTATATCGGTTACTTCGAGTACAGCTCGACGATGAGGTGTTCCTGAATAGGCAGATCTATGTCTTCTCTTGCAGGCAATGAAATAACTCTGCCTTTCATATTCTCATGATCAACCTCAAGCCACTTCGGTATTACCTTGCTTCCGGTAACATCGAGTATTTCCTTAAAACGCTCCAGTTTCCTGCTATTTTCTGCCACCTCTATTACATCGCCTTCTTTTATGAGGTAGGAAGGAATATTCACTTTCCTGCCGTTAACGAGGAAGTGGCCATGAGTAACCAGCTGGCGTGCTTCAGCCCGTGATGTACCGAAACCCATTCTGTATACAACATTGTCCAGACGGCTTTCAAGAATCTGGAGCAGGATCTCGCCGGTAATTCCCTTTTTGCGGATAGCCATTTCATAGTATTTTCTGAACTGGCTTTCAAGAACTCCATAAAAACGCTTTGCTTTCTGCTTTTCACGAAGCTGTATGCCGTATTCCGACAGTTTCTTTCTCTGCTGGCCATGCATTCCCGGTGCATATGACCTTCTGTCTATAGCACATTTATTGGTATAGCATCTTTCACCCTTCAGGAAAAGCTTCTGACCTTCCCTGCGGCACAATCTGCAAGATGCACCCGTATATCTCGCCATTTAAATTTACACCTCCGACTTAATTCACAAATTTTCAGGCCCTGATTTTTATCCTGCTACTTTCCAACACAGTCTGTATCGGAGTAATATTTTCGGGCCGTAATAGTACTTATTAAATTATCGACAAAAACCGTTATTTCCCATCCTGTATTATTAAACTCTTCTTCTCTTGGGAGGTCTGCAACCATTGTGAGGAATGGGCGTTACGTCTTTGATCATGGTAACTTCCAGTCCTGCAGCCTGCAAAGCACGTATAGCTGCTTCACGTCCGGCACCGGGGCCTTTAACGTACACTGCAACGGACTTCATTCCATGTTCCATAGCTGCCTTTGCAGCTGCTTCAGCCGCCTGCTGGGCTGCAAACGGAGTACTCTTCTTCGAGCCCCTGAAACCCAGTCCTCCTGCACTTGCCCAAGCGATTGCATTTCCCTGAACATCCGTTATTGTTACAATTGTATTGTTAAAAGAGGAATGAATATGTGCACATCCGCGCTCAATATTCTTCTTCTCTCTCTTTTTCCTTGACCTACGAGCAACTTTAGCTGCCATTTAATTACCAACCTCCTGTTATTTCTTCTTATTGGCCACTGTCTTCTTCGGGCCTTTCCTTGTTCTTGCGTTGGTTCTTGTTCTCTGGCCACGAACAGGCAATCCCATTCTGTGCCTTCTTCCCCGGTAACACCCGATTTCAATCAGCCTTTTAATATTCAGGGCAATATCTCTTCTGAGATCACCTTCAACCACGTATTCCTTTTCAATTGTTTCCCTTAGCTTGTTGATCTCGTCGTCGGTCAGATCCCTTACCCTGGTATCGGGATTAATGCCTGTTTTCTCCAATATCTGCTTCGAACGGGTTCTGCCTATTCCGAATATATAGGTCAGCCCAATTTCCACCCTTTTGTCTCTGGGCAGATCAACACCTGCAATACGAGCCAATGTCTTACACCTCCGAAAGTATTCGCTTTTTAAATCATCTTTTTGGTTTAAATTCTGCCAGGCACAGCTGTCAGTTTATGGCAATATTCCGATATTCCTTTAACAAATATCTATATTAAAGGTTCAAAAGCAACAAATTATTCATTTGTTCAGCCGCGCTTCATGAACCCTTGTTTTCCTTTTGGTTCCGAAAAACCCGGAACCGCAAATGCCATTTTTATATGTTCATTTTCTTATTAAAAACAACATTTCATTAACCCTGGCGCTGTTTGTGCTTAGGGTTTTCACAGATTACTCTTACGCTGCCTTTTCTGCGAATAATTTTGCATTTTTCGCATATTTTCTTTACTGAAGGTTTAACTCTCATTATCCGACCCTCCCGTCATCAATGTTCATTTTCGTTATTTACCTCTCCAGGTTATTCGTCCTCGGGTAAGGTCGTATGGCGACATTTCCACTGTGACCTTATCACCGGGTAAAATCCTGATATAATGCATTCTTAGTTTTCCTGAAATATGAGCAAGAATTTTATGACCGTTTTCAAGTTCAACCCTGAACATTGCATTAGGCATTGCTTCAATTACTTTACCTTCAACTTCAATTACATCTTCTTTTGACAAACCAACACCCTCCTTTAATTAAACCTGCAATTGGTTTATCAATTCATTTAATGTCTTCCGAATCTCAGCGTTCTGCGGCATCCTGCCGCTTTTTAAAATCTCCGCTATATTTTCCGCCACCAGTTTTGTATATTTTAAATGCTTAATTCTTTTCTTTTTTGGTTTTTCAACAGGTCTTAAATCCCCGTCGCTTATCAGTACGAAATCTTCGTCAATCACACCAATAACAATGAACAGCCTGCCTTTATCACGGCCTGCTTTCGAGTATGCAACCCTGCCTATAACAGGATTCGACCAATCCATCTATATCATCCTTTTTAAGGCTTAACTACTATATTTTAAAGTAAGTTCTGCTGTTTTTCAAGCTCCTGATAAAATTTTCTATTCAGTAAGTATTTCGGGTTCATTTCCTGTTATAACTATGGTATTCTCATAATGGGCGGACAGTTTTCCGTCTTTCGTGACGACAGTCCATTTGTTGCTCAGTACATCAACCGCCCAGTGACCTTCATTTACCATCGGTTCAATTGCGAGGGTCATTCCTTTTTGCAGCCGCGGTCCTCTCTCCCGTGTCACAAAGTTCGGAATCTGCGGTTCTTCGTGCATTTCTCTGCCTATACCATGCCCTACAAAATCCCGGACAACCGAATATCCGTTCTGTTCAACATACTGCTGTATAGCGCGGGAGATATCACGTATCCTCATACCTTCCCTGGCCATCTCTATACCCTTGAAAAAACTTTCCCGCGTAACCGCTATAAGCCTTTTTGCTTCAGGTGACACATTACCCACTTCATATGTTCTTGCGGCATCACCGTGATAACCTTCGTATATCGCACCTATGTCAATGCTGACTATGTCTCCTTCTTTCAACGGAATATCATTCGGTATACCGTGAATCACTTCGTGATTAACCGATGCACATATGCTTGCCGGGAAATCAGGCCCGCCGTATGGGTTTGGCACTCCTTTAAACGAAGGAATACCGCCTAATTTCAGGATAACTTCCTCCGCTGCCCGGTCAAGTTCCCTTGTTGTTATCCCGGGCGCTATCAGTTCTTCTATTCTCCGGTGTGCCATGGCCACTATATGCCCTGCCTTGCGCATCAGGTCAATCTCGCGCTGCGATTTTACTATTATCATCAATACCGCCTACTCTTTTAACAAACTGTCCATTATTTCATTGGTGGTTTCCATGATATCTTTTGTACCGTCAAACCTCAGCAATAAGCCTTTCTTCTCGTAATAATCTATAAGAGGTTCGGTTTTTTCATGGTATGTCCTGAGTCTTTCCAGAACGGTTTCTTCCCTGTCGTCATCGCGGATAATCAGTTCATTGCCGCATGAATCGCATTTCCCTTCGGTTTTAGGAGGGTTATTTACTATATGGAATGCCATGCCGCAGTTCCCGCATACTCTTCTTCCTGCCATTCTTCTGACGATGACATCATCTGGTACGTCAAGGTTGATTACTGCGTCCAGTGCCATTCCCATTTCGTTTAGAACTTCATCCAGCCGCTCTGCCTGGGGTATTGTACGAGGAAACCCGTCAAGCAGAAAACCGTTTCTGCAGTCAGGCTTCTGTAATCTGTCCTTCACTATACTTACGGTAAGATCATCAGGTACAAGCAGCCCCTGGTCAATATATTCCTTAGCTTTTTGGCCCAGTTCGGTCCCTTCTTTTATGTTCGCCCGGAATATATCACCGGTTGAGATATGGGGGATATTGAGTTTCTGAGATAAATTTACCGCCTGAGTACCTTTGCCTGCCCCCGGGGCGCCCAGCAATATTAACCTCATTGCACAATACACCTTCCAACTGCCGTGTTTGTTGCAGGAAGCGGGGAAAACCCCCGCATCCCGCTTCTTAATCATTTATCATTTTCATGCCATTAATCAAGGAATCCTTTATAGTGCCTCAGCATCAGCTGTGATTCAATCTGTCTTACAGTTTCTATTGCCACACTGACCATAATCAAGAGGGACGTTCCGCCAAACCATACATTGGAGATCTTCGTAAATGTCTGGAGCAGGCTTGGCAGCACTGTAACCAGTGCCAGGAAGAATGCCCCGAACCACGTTATGCGGTTAAGTACCTTTGTAATATAATCGGCAGTAGGTTTTCCGGGCCTTATGCCGGGAACAAATCCGCCGTTCTTCTTGATATTATTCGCAAGTTCTATCGGGTTAAATGCAATCATTGTATAGAAAAATGTAAAGGCCATAACCAGCAGAGCGTATACAACGGTAAACCACGGCTTGTCATTGATATTTTTCAGGTATGTCAGTACAGGACCGGTTTCTTTCGAACCCCAAATCAGGTTAATAATCGTGGGCGGGAAAGTCATAATTGACATTGCGAAAATGATGGGCATAACACCCGCAACGTTTACCTTAATAGGTATATGTGTACTCTGCCCGCCGTACATCTTTCGCCCAACCACTCTCTTGGCATACTGTACAGGAATTCTTCTTTCAGCTTCCTGTACATATACAACCAGGGCGATCATAGCAATCATAACGAGTATTATAAGTACCAGCACAATGTACCCAACTACGCCCGGTCCGAGTATTTCCGCCCTTACATATTGAATCAGTACTGCGACAAGTGTCGGGCCTCTGCTTATAATTCCAGCAAAAATCAACAGCGAAATTCCGTTTCCAATACCATATTCGGTAATCTGCTCACCAAGCCACATCAGAAAGGCAGTTCCGGCGGTAAGTGTCAGTGTGATTGTGAGGTATGACCAGAAATTCCTGTTAATAACCGCACTTCTGATACCGGCATAGGTAGCTGAAGCCTGCATAAAACCAAGAATTACGGTACCATAGCGCGTCCATTCCGCCAATATCTTTCTTCCATGCTCCCCTTCCTTAGAGAGCTGTTCCAGCTTCGGTATGGCAATGGTCAGCAACTGAATAATGATAGAGGCTGTAATATATGGTTGAATAGACATGGAGAAAATACTTGCATTACTGAAAGCTCCACCCGAAATAATATTGATAAATCCAAACAATGAACTTCCGGTCTGAGCAAGCTCCGACAATGCTGCAGCGCTTAATCCGGGAACCGGTATGTGTACACCCAGCCGGTAAACCAGCAGCATTAACAGCGTCATCAGCATCCTCTTCCGGAGATCAGGAACTCTCCATGCGTTCCTGAGGGATGCCACCATGTTATTCGCCATATTATACCACCTCTACCTTTCCTCCCGCAGCTTCAATTTTCTGCTGAGCAGATTTTGTAAATCTTGCGGCCTGCACTGTCAGTTTCTTGGTAATCTCTCCAGAGCCCAACACTACAATACCGTCATTTATCTTCTTTATAACGCCTTCATTCAGTAACAGTTCAGCGTTAACAACAGTTCCGTCTTCAAATCTTTCCAGATCTGAAAGTTTAACTTCAGTGTATTTCTTCCCGAAAATGTTGTTGAAACCCCTCTTTGGAACTCTTCTGTATAGCGGCATCTGTCCGCCTTCAAAACCAAGTCTTACTCCGCCGCCTGAACGTGCGTTCTGGCCTTTATGTCCTCTTCCGGAAGTCTTTCCTCTGCCCGAACCTGGTCCACGTCCAACTCTCTTTCCGCGTTTTCTTGGCGCGCTGGGCCTTAATTCAGCTAAAGTCATAGGTATTCACCTCCCTATATTTCTTCCACTTCTACCAGGTGTTCCACCTTTTTTATCATTCCGCGAATAGCCGGATTATCATTTTTTATAACGGAGCTTCCAACCTTACGAAGGCCAAGAGCTTCCACGGTAGCCTTCTGATCCTTTTTCGATTCTATGGTACTCTTTACAAGCGTTATTTTCAAATTGCCCATGGAAAAGCCTCCTATCCCAAGATTTCCTCAACCGTTTTTCCTCTTAACCTTGCATATTCCTCTGCAGTATGCAGCTGAGAAAGAGCGTCTATCGTGGCGCGAACCATGTTTGTAGGATTGTTGGATCCCAGTGACTTTGTACGAATATCGCGAATACCTGCAAGCTCAAGAACCGCACGTACAGGTCCTCCGGCAATAACTCCGGTTCCTTCTCCGGCAGGTTTCAGCAGCACTTTTCCTGCTCCGTACTCGCCCAGTGCCTCATGAGGAATAGTTGTTCCCACCAGCGGAACACGAATAAGATTCTTTTTGGCGTCTTCTATTCCTTTTCGTATTGCATCGGGTATTTCAGCAGCTTTTCCGGTTCCCACGCCTACATGTCCTTTTTCATCGCCAATTACAACCAGGGCACTGAAACGAAAATTACGGCCACCCTTTACAACCTTGGCTACACGTCTGATATTTACAACCTTTTCTTTTAAATCCAATGTGCTGGCATCAATTCTCTGCAAGTGATTCCCCTCCTTTGATACGTGCGCTAAAATTCCAGGCCGGCTTCTCTTGCGCCATCCGCCAGTTCCTGTACTCTTCCGTGATAGAGGTATCCGCCTCTGTCAAATACAACGGTTTTTATTCCTTTTTCAATGGCCCTTTGGCCAATTAATTTTCCAACTTCACGTGCCGCACTCTTGTTTCCTGTGTTGGCAAGCTTGCCCTTCAAAGCTTCATCCATTGTGGATGCGGAAACAATCGTACGCCCTGCTTCATCATCAATTATCTGAGCATAGATATGTTTCAGGCTCCTGTAAACACAAAGCCTGGGTCTTTCTGCAGTACCATTGATTTTTTTGCGTATTCTCAGATGCTTCTTCTTTCGGACTTCATTCTTATCCTGAAATTTAATCATATGACACTCACTCCCTTCCGCTATTTCTTAGCCCCTGTTTTACCTTCTTTTCTGAGGATTACTTCATCGACATACTTGATTCCCTTACCCTTATACGGCTCGGGCGGTCTCTTGCTGCGGATTACTGCGGCTATCTGACCTACCAGCTGTTTGTCAATCCCCTTTACAATTATCTGGTTCTGTGCAGGTACATCGATGGTAATTCCTGCAGGTTCCTCAATCTCAACAGGATGTGAATAACCCAGGTTCAGAATAAGCTTTTTGCCCTGTTTCTGGGCTCTGAAACCTACCCCGTTAATTTCAAGCTTTTTTTCATAACCCTGTGTTACACCGACCACCATATTGTTGATAAGCGTACGCGTAAGGCCATGCAAAGCTTTATGCTTCTTTAAATCAGAAGGCCTTTTGACTATTATGTGGTTTTCTTCCTTTTCAATCTTCATATCAGGGTGAAATACCTGAGTGAGTGTTCCTTTCGGACCTTTTACCGTAACTTCCTGTCCGTTTATTTTTACATCTACGCCTGCTGGTATAACTACCGGCAGCTTTCCTACACGGGACATTTTTTTTGCACCTCCGTCCTTACATTGAAGATGGAACGCCGGTTCCATCCTTTTCAGAACCTTTTCCGTCTATTTTTTAGGTTCCTTATAATATCAGTCAGTACTTTACCATACAAAGGCCAGTACTTCTCCGCCAACACCTGCTTTTCTTGCAGCCTTGTCGGTCATTACACCCTTCGATGTGGATATAATTGCTATTCCCAGACCGCCAAGCACTTTCGGAAGTTCGTCCTTGCCGGCATATACTCTAAGACCGGGCTTCGAGATTCTCTTTATTCCTGATATTACGCTTCTCTTGTTTTCGGTATATTTCAAAGTTATGCGAATGATACCCTGTTTTTTGTCATCTATTACCGTAAATCCCTTAATATATCCTTCTTCCAGAAGGATTTCGGCTATCCTCTTTTTCAGATTCGATGCAGGGATATCTACTGTCTCATGCTTCGCATTCGCTGCATTTCTTATTCTCGTCAGCATATCAGCGATTACGTCGGTTGCATTCATGGTTACGACCTCCTTCCGGTACTACTGTTACCAACTGGCTTTTCTGACACCGGGTATCTGACCCTTGTAAGCCAGGTCTCTGAAACACAGACGGCATACACCGAATTTCCTCATATATGCATGAGGTCTGCCGCAAATTTTACACCTGTTGTAATAACGGGTCGAAAATTTGGGTTTTAATTTTTGTTTGTGAATTAATGATTTCTTTGCCAAACCATATACCTCCCTTAGCGGCTGAACGGCATTCCTAAGAGTGCCAGCAGTTCTTTCGCCTCTTCATCAGTTTTGGCCGTAGTAACAAAAGTAATATCCATTCCGCGCACTTTTTCAACTTTGTCTATGTCTATTTCAGGAAAAACCAGCTGTTCTTTTACACCCATGGAGAAATTTCCTCTTCCGTCAAAGGAATTGGGATTGATACCACGGAAGTCACGAACTCTTGGCAGAGCTATATTAAACAGCTTGTCAGCAAATTCATACATCCTGTTCCCCCTGAGTGTAACCTTACAGCCAATGTTCATACCCTGACGAATTTTAAAGTTTGAAATAGACTTCTTTGCCTTGGTTACCACAGGTTTCTGACCCGATATCAGCGCAAGTTCATTTACTGCAGCTTCCAATGCCTTGGGATTATCCTTTACGTCACCGACGCCCATATTGATAACTATCTTTTCGAGTTTCGGTACTTGCATTGGATTCTTGTAATTAAATTTCTCTTTCAGTGCCGGAACAACTTCATTCTTGTACTTATCCAGCAATCTTGGCATTGTCGGTTAACCTCCCTTCAGTTTAATTCCCGGTATCCTTGATTATGTCGATAACCTCACCGCATTTTTTGCAAACACGGGCTTTCGAACCATTCTCCAGGATCTTCTTACCGACCTTTGTCGGAGCACCGCACTTATTGCAAACCAGCATTACCTTTGCTGCATAAATGGGAGCTTCCCTCTGTATAATGCCACCCTGCTGCAGTTCGCTTCTGGGTCTAACATGCTTTGATACCATGTTAACTCCTTCAACAATAACCATCTGCTTGGATGGCAGCACTTTCAGAACTTTACCTTTTTTGCCTCTGTCTTTTCCGTTAAGAACATAAACGGTATCGCCTTTTTTTACATGAACCTTGTTCTTCATTTACGTGCCTCCCCTCTATCCGGTTTTTGCACCTGGACTCTGTTCCTGTTCCCGGCATACGGTAATTAAACACAAAAACCGCTCACTGTTCGTATTTCGGTTAAATTACCTCAGGTGCCAGAGATATAATTTTCATAAAATCCTTTTCGCGCAATTCCCTTGCAACGGGTCCGAATATACGGGTTCCTCTCGGGCTTCCGTCATCCCTGAGAATAACGGCCGCATTTTCATCAAACCTGATGTAGGAACCGTCACTGCGTCTCAAACCCTTTACCGAACGGACCACAACCGCCCTTACAACTTCACCTTTCTTTACAACACCGCCGGGTGTTGCATCTTTAACAGAACAAACAATTACATCTCCTATATTTGCATATTTCCTTTTCGAGCCGCCGAGCACCTTAATGCACATAAGTTCCTTTGCTCCTGTGTTGTCGGCTGCTCTGAGTATTGTCTGCATCTGAATCATTTCAGGCACCTCCCTAACCAAAACTCAGCTCTCTTCCCTTTGCTTTTTCACTTCTGATTTGCATAAAAATTTGTGCCGCACAAACCATTACTTTGCTCTCTCAATTATCTCCACCAGGCGCCATCTTTTTTCTTTTGACAACGGTCTGGTTTCCATAACTTTTACTATATCTCCCACTTTGCAGATATTTTCTTCATCATGCGCTTTCAGCTTATATGTTCTCTTTACAGTTTTCTTGTAAAGAGGATGTCTTACATTATCTATTACAGCAACAACAATGGTTTTGTCCATTTTATCACTGACCACTCTGCCTATGCGGGTTTTTCTCATATTTCTCTGAGCCATTCGGAATAAACCTCCTTCCGGTCATTAACGCTTAATACCCAGTTCCATCTCCCGTATTATGGTTTTCACACGGGCTATGTCCTTTTTGACGCTTTTCAGTTTCATCGGATTGTCAAGCTGATTTGTAGCATGCTGAAAGCGAAGTTTAAAAAGCTCATTTTTTAATTCCTGCAATTCCTGCTTCAGTTCTTCAACACTTTTTTGTCTCAGTTCACTCGGTTTCATTTGCTCCACCTACCTCTTCCCGTGCTACTACCTTGCACTTTATTGGCAGTTTATGAGAAGCAAGACGTAATGCTTCTCTGGCTTGTTCTTCAGATATTCCGGCCACTTCAAACAAAATACGGCCGGGTTTTACCACTGCAACCCAGTATTCCGGTGATCCCTTTCCGCTTCCCATACGGGTTTCAGCCGGCTTTTTGGTTATGGGCTTGTCAGGGAAAATTTTTATCCACAATTTTCCGCCTCTCCTGACATAACGGGAGATTGCGATACGTGCGGCTTCTATCTGATTGCTGGTAATCCAGCCGGGTTCCATGGCCTGAAGACCATATTCACCATATGCTATCACGTTGCCGCGTGTTGCTTTTCCTTTCATTCTGCCCCTTTGAACGCGTCTGTATTTAACCCTTTTCGGCATTAACATTATTTGTCTCCCCCTTCCTTTTTGTCCTTCTTGACGGGAAGAACTTCACCTTTATATATCCAGACCTTTACACCGAGTTTTCCATATGTCGTATCTGCTTCAGCAAATCCGTAGTCAATATCGGCTCTCAGTGTCTGAAGAGGAATTGTTCCTTCATGGTAATGCTCAGTTCTGGCTATTTCTGCTCCGCCTATACGTCCTGAAACCGCAGTTTTAATACCCTTCGCACCGGCTTTCATGGCTCTTGACATGGCCTGTTTCATTGCACGGCGGAAAGAAATTCTGCGCTCAAGCTGACCTGCTATATTTTCAGCCACCAGTTGAGCGTTAATCTCAGGATTCTTAATTTCAGTAATATTGATTAATACGCTCTTTCCGGTAAGCTTTTCAACTTCCTTGCGGAGCTGTTCTATTCCCATACCGCCCTTACCGATAACAAGGCCCGGTTTCGCGGTATGAATGTTAATTTTTATTTTATTGGCTGCACGTTCAATTTCTATTCTGGCAATACCTGCCACGTACAGCTTTTTCTTTATATATTTTCTGATGTTGTAATCCTCAATCAGAAAGTTCGCAAAATCTTTTTTGCCGGCGTACCACTTTGTATCCCAGTCCTTAATGATACCGATTCTAAGTCCGTGCGGATTCACTTTCTGGCCCATTAGAAAACCTCCTTATTTCACGCCTTTTCCCTTAACACCAAAGTTATATGGCTGGTGGGCTTATTTATCCTGAAAGCGCGTCCATGCGCTCTTGGTCTGATCCTTTTCAGAGTCGGCCCTTGTGTTGCATATACTTCAGCTACATACAGATTGTCACGGTTCAGCCCGTTATTGTTGACGGCATTTGCTTCTGCCGACTTTAATAACTTTTCCAGGATTCCAGCTGCCTTTTTCGGCGTATATTTCAAAATGGCATAAGCCTCATCAAGCGGCTTGTTGCGTATCAAATCTATAACAAGTTTGGCTTTTCTGGACGATACTCTGACATTTCTCAATACTGCCCGGCCTTCATCTTTTCCAATGCCCAGAATTTTTCTTTCCTTCTTAGTGAGTATTGGAAGCTTTGCAGACTTTCTGCGCGCCTGCCGGTATTGGGCAATTATTTCATCCTTTTTCTCCAGAAGCTCGTCCCTGGACATAACCTTTCTACCCACGTCGATTCCTCCTTTTGGCTTTGTACCGATATTTTACGTGGCTTTAAACTAATTCTCCGGTTTATTTCAGTTTGCTGCTTCTTTCATCCTTGCCGTGACCTCTGTAGGTACGGGTAGGCGCAAACTCTCCCAGTTTATGACCAACCATGTCCTCGGTTATATATATGGGAACATGTTTCCTTCCATCGTGAACGGCAATAGTGTGCCCAACCATCTGAGGGAATATGGTAGATGCTCTTGACCAGGTCTTTATAACTTTTTTCTCGCCCTTTGCATTCATTTCTTCTATCTTTTTCAGCAGACTCTCACTGACAAAAGGTCCTTTTTTTAATGATCTACCCACAGTACAAACCTCCTCCCGATACCTTAAATGGCATTGCGTCTCTTAATAATAAACTTATCGCTCTGTTTTCTCTTGTTCCTCGTCTTATAACCCAATGTAGGCTTACCCCACGGGGTAACAGGACTCGGCATACCAATAGGAGATTTTCCTTCACCGCCGCCATGAGGATGGTCATTCGGGTTCATTGCAGAACCGCGGACATGCGGTCTTCTGCCCAACCAGCGGCTTCTTCCCGCTTTTCCTATCCTGATATTTTCATGATCCAGGTTTCCTACCTGGCCGATTGTTGCCTTGCAGTTCAGGCTAATCAAACGAACTTCACCGGAAGGAAGCCTAACCTGAGCATAGTCTCCCTCTTTCGCCATAAGCTGGGCCAAATTACCTGCCGAACGCACAAGCTGTCCGCCTTTTCCGGGTTTCAGCTCTATGTTGTGAATGATGGTACCGACCGGAATGTTTCTGAGCGGAAGCGCATTTCCTACCCTAATGTCGGCATTTTCTCCCGACATAACAGTATCACCGACTTTCAGTCCATACGGGGCAAGAATATATCTTTTCTCTCCGTCCACATAATGCAGTAATGCAATATGTGCAGAACGGTTAGGATCGTATTCAATAGATGCAACCTTTGCAGGTACGTTGTCCTTATCCCTCTTGAAATCAATAATCCTGTAATGTCTTTTTGCACCGCCGCCACGGAATCTTACCGTAATCTTCCCGTAAGAATTTCGTCCGCCCGTTTTCTTCAAAGGAACCAACAATGATTTTTCGGGCTCTCTCTTGGTTATTTCTTCAAAAGTAGACACAGTCATATTTCTTCTTCCAGGAGAAGTTGGTCTGTATTTTTTTATCGCCATTACATTTCACTCCTTTGCGTTAATTGCATCTATTCGTTAGCAGGCCGACTGTATAACCTATTCAACCGAATAGCTGCAGAAATCTGTTTCATCCTGCCACTGTCACCTGTTTATTTTTCATGAACTTCAGTTAAAATTACTGAGCTCCGCCAAATTCCTCAATTTCAGTCTTATATTTCTTAGCCGTTGTTACCGGTTTGCCTTCCTTATCCAGGTAAGTTACAGGTTGAGGATTGGTATCAATCTTAACAATGGCTTTCTTCCATTTTGTCGTTTTTCCGACATGAACACCCAGCCTTTTTTCTTTCGGCTTGCAGTTTACTGTATTTACCGACAAAACCTTAACATTGAAAAGTTTTTCCACTGCTTTCTTTATTTCGGTCTTGTTTGCCCTGTAATCCACAATAAAGGTGTATTTGCCTTCTGCCATGTTTTCGTAGCTCTTCTCGGTTATATACGGACGAATTATGATATCTTCAGCAATTTTCATTATGCGTACACCTCCTCAACCTTGGCAACGGCATCCTTTGTAATAACGAACTTCTTGTATTTCAGAATGTCGTAAGTATTGATTGTATTTACAAGAGCCGTCTTCACTTCGGGTATGTTCCTGGCTGATTTTACAACCTTTTCATCAACTTCAGGAAGTACCACCAGCGCCGACTCGTTGGCAATCTTCAGGTTTCTCAGAATCTTCACGAATTCCTTGGTTTTTATTTCATTCATTGCCAGTTCATCAAGAACTATAATGTTATTATCCTGCACTTTCGTGGTCAGTGCACTCTTCAGAGCCAGTCTCTTCAGTTTCTTGGGAATAGTGTACCTGTAGCTTCTCGGCTTCGGAGCAAAAGCCACACCGCCGCCTTTCCACTGTACCGCACGGATGCTTCCCTGACGGGCACGACCTGTACCCTTCTGCCTCCACGGTTTTCTTCCGCCGCCTCTTACTTCAGCCCTGGTCTTTGCAGACTGGGTTCCCTGACGTCTGTTAGCTAAATGATTTACCACAGCGGCATGCATAGCATCTTCATTTACATCCACACCGAATATGTCATCGCTGAGGTTTAATTCCCCCACGATTTCGCCCTGTATATTATATACATCCACTTTTGGCATTTCTGGTCCTCCTTCCATCTGGCAAGTGCTTTACACCTTGACCGAATCCTTGATTATTAAGAGTCCGCCTTTGACACCGGGAACTGCTCCCTTGACAAGCAGCAAGCCTCTTTCTGCATCAACACGGACAACTTTCAGGTTCTGGATTGTTACTCTTTCATTTCCCATATGTCCCGGCATTATCTTGCCTTTGAAAACGCGGCTCGGATCTGAGTTCGCGCCCATGGAACCAACGCCCCTGTGGTAACCTGAACCGTGTGACATAGGCCCACGATGTGCTCCAAAACGCTTGATGACGCCCTGGAAACCTTTACCCTTGGAAATACCGGTTACATCCACCCTGTCACCTTCGCTGAACATGTCCTGAACCTTTATTTCCTGGCCGACTTCATAGGCGTCTATATTGTCGATACGGAACTCCCTGAGATATCTCTTCGGAGAAACTCCAGCCTTGTCAAACTGACCCTTTGTGGGTTTGTTAACTTTCCTTTCGCTGATATCCTCAAATCCTACCTTAAGTGCATTGTATCCGTCACTTTCAATAGTTTTCTTCTGGATAACGGTTACAGGTCCGGCCTTTATAACGGTAACCGGTATTAATGTTCCGTCTTCGGCAAAAATCTGAGTCATACCAATTTTTTTACCAAGTATGCATTTTTTCATTTTAACATTTCCCTCCTGTCATTGGTTCGGGTAACCCGAACATAACAAAATATGTTATTACAGTTTAATCTCAATATCCACTCCTGCAGGGAGATCCAGCCTCATCAGAGCATCGACTGTTTTCGGCGTAGGCACAAGAATGTCTATCAGCCTCTTATGGGTCCTTATTTCAAACTGTTCGCGCGAATCCTTATACTTGTGGGGAGCGCGAAGAATGGTAATGATTTCCCTCTTGGTCGGCAGCGGCACAGGCCCCGAAACTTTTGCACCAGTCCTCTTTGCTGTTTCAACTATTTTCTCAGCCGACTGATCCAACAGCTGATGATCAAAAGCCTTCAGTCTGATACGAATTTTTTGATTGCTCGCCATACATATGCCTCCTAATCCTTGCTTTCTGTTTTTTTCAGACAGCTCTTTTTTGGTGTTGCAACAAGTTTTTCTCTGTACACTCTGCCGGGTGTGTCGTATCTTGCAATATATAAAACCCAGGAAAACAAACAAGTTAACCCTTACTTGTTAAACCTGGGCTCTGTATCAAACGTACTCAACGCATGCATGTAAGGCATGCGCCAGTGCATGATGTACAGTGACTTGTCGCCCGGTTTCTATGAATCGGACATTCTCCGTTGAAGTTCCCCGGAATTCCGGCAATCTCCAACTTCATCGTATGCCATGTCACAACACGCAAAATTATACTATAGTTTTTTCCGCATGGCAAGTATTTTCTAAAATTTTTTTCACTGTTATAAATTGTCCTCATTTGAAAAAGTAAATTCCACCCCTTGAAGGCAAAGAGCGGAATTTAGTTTTGCAAAAACATATAAAAAGTTATAGTGGAATTAAGTTTTTCAAAAAGTTATTATAACTTTGGGTGGTGCCTCTTGGGGAGGTACTTATGAATAAGAACAAACATTTGACTTTAGAGGAAAGAATAATTATTGAATATAAGTTAAAGGAGAGAGAAACTTTTCTCTGGCTGTTCTTGTACTTTCCGTGAGTTTTATTTCCACAGCCGGGATTTTTATCGTCCATAGCGGAGAAATGAGTTTTGCAGCCGATTTTCTCAGCAAACCCCTGAGGATAAATAACCTGCAGTTCGACAGGAACAGAAAAATATTATCCGGAATACTGGAGAATAACAGGGAAATACAATTTATGATCCGGAAAAAACAGTTAAGTCAAGTAGAAAAACTGCTCAGCCTTGTAAGTTAATTTCCGATTTCATACTGGTCTTTCTTCGTCAAGATACTTCCACATTATATAGGCATCCTCATGGGTGTCGCTGTAATAATTTTTTCTTATGCCTTCAATTCTAAAACCAAGCTTTTCATACATTGAAATTGCAGCGGCATTGCTCTTTCTCACTTCCAGCGTCAGCGCCCTTACCCCGTTATCCCTGGCTGTTTCAATAATTTTTTCCATCAGCCTTGAACCTATTTTCATTCTGCGGTATGAAGGCTCCACGGCAATATTCGTAATATGCCCTTCATCCATGATAATCCATAAACCGGCATAACCCGCTATGGTACCCGAAACTTCGGCGACAAAATATCGGGCAATGGTATTTTCGAGTTCTTCCAGGAACATCGGTTCTGTCCACGGGGTCAGGAACGATTTTTTTTCTACCAAAAGCACAGCGTCCAGGTCTTCACGCTTCATCGTCCGTATGGTCAGTTCATCAACCATTTCCATTGCTCCCCGATAACAGATCTTTCATTCTCTCAGCCTGGGATTTCCTGAGATAATTGGCTTTGGCACGAAAAGCATCAGTTACTTTTCCTTCCTTCTGCATAAGCCATGCAAGATATGCCACCGATGCAGCACGATGGGTAAAAATACTGTCAGGCGCAAACCGGGCGTTTATTCCCTGTTCCGTTATATAATTCCGGTACAGAGGTACCGCATCCCCCACAAAATGCACCGGCAGGTCGTATTTTTTAAGAACGGACATAAGCTCGTCTATCGCTATGCCTGAATCTTCCTCAAGAACCGAAACCGAATCATCACTGATTTTATACAGTCCGGTATATACCTGACGGTTCCTGGCATCCATTATCGGGCAAACCAGGCCTTCGGTTTCGTTCACTGTATATGCCAGTGCCATAAGAGTGGATACTTCAGCAACAGGAATATTAAGTGCATAAGCCATTGCCTTGATCGTAACCACGCCAATCCGCAGTCCTGTAAAAGAACCGGGGCCGTTTGCAACTGCCAGAAGATCCAGGTCCTTAGGTTTATAATCAAGCATGCCCAGCAGCTGATTAATCATCGGGATAACCTTCTGCGAATGGGTCTTTCCGTTACGGATTGTAATCTCTCCTCTAAGAAGGCCGTCCTTTACAACTGCAGCCGATGCTGCAGCCGCCGAGGTATCGAGAGCAAGTACAATCATTCCGTTTCCAGCCCCTTTACAGTTATTCTTCTTCTGTCACCACCGTCTTCGGTTCGTTCGAAAAATATCCATATAGCTCCGGGCGGTATCAGGTTTTCAATCATATCAGCCCACTCAATTACGCAAATATCGCCTTCATACAGGTATTCCTCGAAACCTATTTCAAACAGTTCATCCTCGTCCGAAATGCGGTAAACGTCAAAATGGTGCAGATTGATTCCAAGGCCCTTATAGCTTTGTACGAGGGTAAATGTGGGACTTGTGACATACTCGCTTATTCCAAGCCCGCGGGCGAGCCCTTTAACAAAAGCTGTTTTTCCGGTACCCAGGTCCCCGACCAGGGCAACAATATCTCCCTTTTTCAGTTTTTTTGCTATTTCTTCACCAAGCCTTACCGTGTCCGATTCATTTTCAGATATTATTACGTACATTTTCTTCCCCGTTCTTTTATTATTCATCTGCTCAGATGTATTTTCAGGGTATTCAACCGTTGATAACGGCTGTATATAACCCGGAAATTTCCGTCTACCTATGAGTATATTTTATATAAACTAATTTTACAATTATCTTTTAATTTTAAAACAAAAAACCGGGCTACTTTTTTATGATATTGCCCGACTGGTCCCTTACAAGCCCGAAAAGTTTTATCATAAACGGAGGAACAGGAATTCCGAGTATTATAAGGTTCTGTATTATGCTCAGGCCTTCAGTGCCTATAAGGTAAACATAAACTGCCAGCGTTATTGATTTCCCTGCTTTTATACTAAACCCGGCATCCTTTGTCAGATAATTAATTAAATATTCAACCAGGATTGCAATGAGTATAAGTATTAGGTATGACAGTTTCTTTAAAGCTCCCGTTATACCTTTCTTATAATCGAATCCTCCGTTTTTTGCCAGCCCGCAGATTATTCCGGTGATATAGTCCAGTATCATGAATATCGTCAGAATAATAAAAACTTCATGCAGCGAGTCCGCAATATACGCAATTATTATAACCAGTGAGCCTAATAAAGTTTTTGTTTCCAACGCTTGCATAATTTTATACATGATTGGGTTCTCCTTTTATGTCAAGTTAGTTTATTATATGCATTTCAGAAAAAGGTGACATAATACCTTTGACTAATACAACAGAAAAAGGACAAAAAAAAACCGGGAAACCCGGTCATAAGAAGCATATTATATCAATATTTGATTCAGTCCATTATATGAAACCGTTTATTTTGAGTTGCGCCATTCATCATACTGTCTCTGCATTTCAGCAATCAGCTCATCCACGCCGGCTGCCTTGAGCTCTTTCGCAAACTGTTCAACTGTCGGTTCAACCTCAACGGCACCGGTAAACAGCTGTTTGTAATATGCCTGAACAACGTTCTTGCAGGATGAAATCTGGGTTTCAACATTTGTCTTGTCAAATACGAATCCAAGGCTGTTCAGTACCAGTCCTTCATCGTTGAACTGGAGGAATTTTTCCCACTTCTGCGGATCTTCGTTGCTCATCAGGTAATCCTTGAACTGGTCTCCGAATTTCCAGCCATGTCCGGGATTGTATCCTGAATTTTCAGGATTTATAAGTTCAATAACATTGTCACTGATTTTCTTGTAGTGAACATTTTCAATACCATAATTCAGAAGATTCTTCAGGTACTTGTCAGTATACAGCATTTCGATGAACAGGAATGCTTTTTCAGGATTCTTTGAAGCTTTCGGGATTGCAAGGAGGGCACCTGTTGTTTCACGGTTGGACATAACGGGACGTGTTACATCCACCTGTACCCATTCAATTCCCGTGTTTGCAGTTATTTCAGCATCTTTTCCGGGTTTCAGCGACTGGGAAGCTGCGAAATACTTGCCTGATTTCATAAGTTCAATCTGGTTCTGCATTGTTGCGGCATCGGGATGGATGTATCCCTTGTTTGCCCAGTCTCTCATAAGATGGTAGAGTTCAATGCTTTCAGGTGCGAGGAAATGGTTAATGATTGTATTATCCCTGTTATCGGGATACAATGCACCGGGAACGTCATCGTCACTGATACGGTCCCAGTCAAGAAGCTGGAACGGCGCATCCATTGTAGCAATACAGAGCGGTGTTATTTCAGGCTCATTTTCCTTTATTATCTTCAGGAACGGTTCAATTGCTTCAATAGGCTTATACCTTATGCTGTTTATATCCATATTGTACTTATCCACAAGATCTTTTCTCAGAAGCCATCCCCAGTTATGAACCTTTTCCTTGTTGGTCGGCAGACCATAGTTCTTTCCGTTAATTGCAGAACCGTTAAGGAAATCTTCACCAAGTATCTGCTTGATTGCAGGATATTTTTCGAGATATCCGTTAAGTTCGGTGAAATACCCTGATGCAGCGTTTACGTTGTAGTTTGCGGCCCAGTTTGCGGTGAATACAATATCAATCGGTTCACCTGCTGCCAATGCGGTGTTTACCTTCTGATCGTAATCGTCTCCCCATCCGAAAACGTGCAAGTCGATAGCCACATTCAGCTTATCCTTCAGGTATTTGTTTGCTTCTTCAAGAACCATCGGTGTATCGGGTTCCTGTCTGTTTCCTACGAGGTACCATGTCAGCGTAACGGGTTGCTCACCTGTCTGGGTTTTGCTGCCGTCGTCCGAGGATGTTTGTGATCCGCCTCCGGTTGTTGTAGGTCCGGTACAGCCGGTCAGTATGAAAGCAACCACAAGAAGCATGCACACCAGCAAGCTGAAAATCCTCTGCTTTCTTAACATAAATTTCCCTCCTTAAATTTTTATTCAATAAACCGTTAACCGGTTTCAGCCTTTAACAGCACCAATGGTAAGACCCTTGACGAAATATTTCTGGAAAAACGGATAGGCAAATATAATCGGCCCTATGGATATAACTGCTATAGCCATTCTTGCGCTTTCACTGGGCAGCTCCGCCAGGATTTTCGCCGACTCCGCAAACTGCGCACTGCCGCTAACCAGGTACTGAATACTGTTAAGCGTCTGGTACATTAAGTACTGAATGTTGTACAGCCGGTGTTCGGTTATAAACATTAGCGGAAGCCACCAGTCATTCCAGTATCCCAGCGTACAGAAAAGTCCTATTGTTGCGAGACCCGCACGGCATAACGGAAGTACTATCACAAAGAAAATCCTGAATTCTCCCGCACCGTCTATCTTTGCTGATTCAATTATTGATTCGGGAATGGTTGTTTTGAAGAATGTTCTCATTATGATCATATACCACGCATTCATCAGGTAAGGAATTATCATAACCCATATGGTGTTCTTTATGGGAATCAGCTGTGTATATACCATGTACCACGGAACGATACCGCCGCCGAATATCATTGTAAAGTAGGCAAAGAAGGAGAAGAAGTTCTTGTATTTGAAACTCTGACGGGACAAGGGATATGCGTAAAAACAGATGACCATCAGGCTTAAAACCGTTCCCAGCAGCGTTACAAGGATTGAAATACCGTAAGCCCGCCAGATTGTATCTCCGGCTGTAATAACATAATCATATGCCTTTAAGGAGAATTTCTCAGGGAAGAAACTGTATCCCTTTACCAGCAGCTCCTTTTCATCAGTAAAGGAGATTATGATTATAAGCAGTATAGGGGCTATGCAGACAATGCTGCATATTATGAAAAACAGGTTGATCAGGATATTTGTAAACGGCGATATCCTGTTTCCGATATTTCTTTTTCTTATTCCCCTTTTTGCTGTCAGCACGGAATTGCTCATCATCGGTGCCCCCTAAAACAGTGCTTTGTCCCTGTCTATTTTTCTTACAATAAAGTTGGCCGTAAATACCGTAATGCATCCTACAACTGCCTGATATGTGCCTGCCGCAGCAGCCATTGAGATGTTGTTCGTATTTCTCAATGCCCTGTATACGTATGTATCAATAACATCCGTAACGGGATAAAGCTGACCGCTGTTTCTCGGCACATGGTAGAACAGACCGAAATCTGCATTAAAAATTCTTCCTACGGCAAGAAGCGTCAGAATTATCATCAGCGTGCGCAAAAGCGGAATGGTTATATACCTTATCTGCTGTAGTTTTGTAGCACCATCAATTTCAGCCGCTTCATAGTATTCATTGTCTATACCCGTTATTGCAGCAAGATATACAACAGTATTATATCCTGTGTATTTCCACAACTGGAAAAATGTAATAATGAACGGCCAGTATTTCTTTTCGAAGTACCACTTTACAGGGCTTATCCCCAAGGAAGCCAGCACCGAGCGGTTCAAAAAACCGCTTTCTATGCTGAAAAAAGAGTAAGCCAGGTAGCTGACAATAATCCACGAAAGGAAGTAAGGCAGGAACATGACGCTCTGGTAGATTTTTGACGTTTTCTTGTTTGTAATTTCGTTGAGCATGATTGCAAATGCAACCGGAACAACAAGGCCGAGAATTATAAAAGCAAGATTGTATAATATCGTGTTCCTGGTAATCTGGAATGCATACGGGGTTTTGAAGAAAAACTCGAAATTCTTTAATCCTGCCCATTCACTCTGAATAATGCTGTTTATGAAATTACCGTGGAAACGGTATCTCTTAAATGCGATAACAATCCCGAACATCGGAATATAGTTGTTGATAATCAGTATTACCACACCGGGAAGCAGCATTAAGAACAACTGCCAGTTATTCTTAAGTTCGTATAAAAATCCCTTGTGTGAAGTTGGTTTTATTATTGTTGTGTTGCCATGATTAATCTGCATTATTTTGACCCCTTTATATTGATATTTCCTGCATATAAATTCAATTCTGTAATTAAAAATCTGAATAAATATAAAGGTATACAATAACAGAGTAAGTCACAGCATGATTTTATCAAAGACGTGACTGTCAATGAATGGAGCATATTGAACTATCTTGCATAATATTGATGAGTTTATGTGCAAAATTATGCAACAAAATAATGCAAGGGAAACATATCTTTATGATTCGCCCGCTGAAGCATCCCTGTATTCAGTGGGGGAAACGCCTTCATATTTTTTGAACAGGCGTGAGAAATAATGGGCGTCGGGTATACCGACAATCTCAGCTACCTCATAAGTTTTATACCTGGGATCCATCAGCAGTTCTTTGGCTTTTTCAATCCTCAGTCCGTTAAGATAATCCACGAAGTTTTTTCCAAGTTCCTTCTTGAACATTCTGCTGAGATATGACGGGCTTACATATACATGTTCAGCAACATCGTTAAGGGTCAACTGTTCGCTGTAATGCTCATGTATATAATCAAGTGCATTTCTGAGGATAAGCTTGATGCTTTTGCTGTTATAGTTATTGATTTTTGCAGTAATGCTGAGTGAAACTTCCTTCAGAAGTTCATTCAGTTCATTAATGTTTTCCGATTTACTTATCATGTTATGCAGGCTTATAATGTTAATGCTTTCAACCCTGGGTTCATTGGAAGCTTCTGCAACCGACAGCCTTATATTGTTTATGTATGTAATAATTCCCCAGTAAAAGTTTTTCAGGTATTCCATGTTCGGATTTTCAAGACTGTTTATGTATGCGGCGATATCCTCAATCCTTTTGATCACAATCGTCCCGTTCCCTGTCTTGATACCCGCCAGCAGCAGTTTCTGGTACTTGTCAAGAAGCGAATAATCCTCGAATTTTAAGAATCCGTTCAAATCCTTGTAGAATATCACCGAATCATTGCCCAGGTAAAATTTCCTTTCCAGCGCTTCCTGGCATTCACGGAATTTTTGCGGAAGCTGCATAATGCCGTTGCCTTCCGAACTTACTGCAATGGTTACCGTAAAACCGAAACAGTTTATTAAAAGTTCCTGGAGATAATTGCATTTATCGCTGATTAAATTAATACACTGCCTGCTGTCATCGGCTCCTTTAAGAATAAACGCCACACCGCTGTCCTTGAGCGGAATGCTGATTACATCAAAGCTGTCTGAAAACACATCCATAAATGTATTGATTATGCCGAACAGGTAAAGGTTCTTTTCATACTGACCAGGCTTTCCGTTTTCATCATCATTGTCTATTTCAACCACAAGGAGAAAAAAATCGGTTATATTAATCCCCAGCAACTCCGCCCTGGGCAATATTTCCTCACTGTTAGGATAAATTTCGTACATAAGATCGTAAAGAAATTTCTCACGAAGTACCGGAATATTCTGTTCAAAAAGCCTCTTCAGCTTATTGAATTCCTCTGTCCTGTTCCTTAGTCTTTTAAGCTCGTCCACTGCCCGCTGTATAATACTTGTTAGTTCTTCAATCCTGGAAGGTTTCAGAACAAAATCAAATACTCCCAGTTTCAGTGCTTCCTGCACATAGTCAAAATCCCTGTACCCCGTCAGGACTATTATTTTGCATTCAGGAACAAGGTCCCTGACCTCGTTAATCATTTTAAGACCGTCAAGTCCGGGCATACGGATATCTGTAATCAGTATATCAGGCCTGTAACGTTCGATCAGGATTTTTCCCTCTTCACCGTCGGAGGCCTCGGCACATATTTCGCAGTCAAACTTTTTCCAGTTAAGTATGCTTTTAATTCCTTTCCTGATTATAGGCTCATCATCAATTATCATTACCTTGAACATAATACCCCTCCGCTGCCTCTATACTGGCCGGTATACTGACTATAACCCTCGTGTATTTTCCTTTCTCGCTTTCTATTTTAAGTCCGTACTTGTCACCATAGAACAGTTTTATGCGTCTGTTAACGTTTTCTATACCTATGCTTTGCCTTTTTTCTGTCCTGAGATTTTTGAAATAAGTGTCGTTATCCAGGGAAAGCCTTCTGTTCAAAGCATCCAGTTCCGCATTGTCTATCCCCGGGCCGGTATCCATGACAATAATAACAAGGCGGTCGCCTTCCAGGTAAGCCTTAAGCAGTATTTCTCCCTTCCCGCGGAGCTTATCGATGCCGTGATAGACAGCGTTTTCCACAAGGGGCTGTATTAAAAGTCTTGGTATTTTAACCTTTCCTGCCCCGTTTAAAATCTCTTTCCTGAATTCAATTTTGTCTTCGAAACGCCTTTTGATTATGGAAATATACTTGTCAGAATACATGAATTCCTCTTCAACGGTTATAAGCTTGTCTTCCCTTCCGATGGTGGCTTCCATCAAATCAGACAAATCGGTAACCGTTTCGCTGATTTCAGGTACATTGTTCAGTCTTGCCATCCAGTTGATGGATTCCAGCGTATTGAACAGAAAATGGGGATTTATCTGGGACTGCAGCGCTTTCAGCTCGGCTTCCTTTCTTGTAATCTGCTCCCTGTACACCCAGTTTACCAGGTGGTTTATTTCCCGCGACATTTCGTTGAATGTCTTGTTCAAAAAGCCTATTTCATCTTCCCTCTCGTCATCTATATACACAACGCGATTGTCCTTCTGCACCATTTTCATTCCCATTACCAACCGGTTAATAGGATTTATGAAACTCATTGCAATGGAAAGATTAAACGCAGACAGGATTATCGCGGTAACAAGGCAGAGCAAAACCAGGTTTCTTCTCAGCGCATATGCGTCACGGTACAGTATGTTAAGCGGAACGTATGTAATTATTTTCCATCCCGTTTCACTGATTGTCGTATACGACACCAGCGCATTTATATCATGGTCAATTCTTGAGTCCTTTTCATTCTCCAGCTTTCCAAAAGAGGAACCGCTGATAAAATAACCGGGGTCACTGTTTCTTGCTGCGATTAGACTATAGTCATCGGACAGAATTACAATGTTCTGCATGCTCCGTGTTAGTCCGTCGTAGACCGTTCTTATAAAATTTTTGTTTATAAGTATGGCCTGAAGGCCAATCTCACTGAAATTATCCTGGTGATAAATGGTCCTTACCAGGTATAAATGATTTACAACACCATTGCTGCTGTCAGTGTACCAGGTAACTTTCCCCTGGTATTTCCTTGCCTTTTCCAGTACCTTATCGTACGGAAGAATATTTTTTATGCTGCTGCTTGAAGAATTATCATCGGCATAATAGAATTTCCCGTTGTTTCCCACAATGGCAATTGCCTGTACTTCAGGCCTTGAAAGTATTATTTTTTTCATTGTGTTGCTTATTTCATTGTCTATTTCATAATCCAGTATCGGATCATTTATATTTTTCGATGCAAGAGCATTATAGATTGTTTTGTCGTACAGGAGATCCTGGGAAATTACGCTCAGGTTTGACAAAAAGTCGTCAAAACGGAGCTCAATCATCTGCAGCAAGTCATTTGCATAATTTGTTGACATACTTTTTATTGTTTCGGCGGAATTCCTGTAACTCAAAAAACCCATAAAAATCATGGGGATTATTATCTGAATATAAAACGCCAGCAAAAGCTTTTTCTTTATGGATAAGTTTTTATAGAACCTGATTATCCTGCTTTTCAATTTTTCCACCTGTCCAGCTATTTTTACGGAATAAAACACTACGCTATAAATCTGAACCGGAAAAACCCGTTCCGGGAATCCTTCCGGTGACTGTGTATCGGCCTGTTGTTCAATGTCTTTACCTGATTGTTTAAATTCCCGCACATATTGCCAGGCCTTATCACACTGTAACGGCTAATTGGACAACAAACCCGCTTTGACCGCTTTTTCGTACAACTCATCAATTCCCATTTTTCCTTCAAGGACGTACGGCATTCCTACGACCAATACCTCTTCCCATACCGTTCTGTCTATAAAGCTGTCTGGAGGGCCTACAAACTGCCTGCTGTTGTTTATCAGAATCTGGCCTTTTCGGGTAAGCCTGTTATAGTCAATATGATATTCCCTTATATCAACACAGCTCATCATGCCTGTCTGTCTTGCGAATTCCGCAGCAACTTCCTTTGATGTGAGAAATCTCAAAAGGCGAATCGAAGCCTCTTTTCGCGTATCGTTGCTGTAGGACTCTGAGCTTATGTAGAAACATCCGTTTCCGAGGCCATATATCATTGTATTCGGGGGAGCGTTTCCGTCGCTGAAACCGGGGAAATATACAATATCTACTGTATCATCATCGGGCGGTATGTTGCCGATAAACCAAGAACCCTGGACAATCATTGCAGCCCGTTTTTCAAGAAACATGGTATTTCTCTCGTAATTTGACATTGTAAATGCTTCTTCAGGAAATGCACCAGTCCTGTAAAGCTCCTGCATATACTCCATGGCTTTTTTGTAGTAATACCCGAACTCGGGATGCAGCGGATTTTCTGCTATTTCCTTTCCTGCCAGAAGCGCAATCATGTTCTGATACAGATATGTACCTTCAGCAAGTGAATTGTATGCAATCGGAACAATACCATTTTTACGGAATATTATGACGGCATCCTTCAGTTCTTCGTAGCTGGACGGTATCGGTACGCCGTATTTCTCAAAAAGATCCCTGTTAATAAACAGGGCTTCAAATATTATCTCAAAAGGCAGACCATATATTCTTCCGTTATATGTAGTATATTTTAGCATGCTGCTTTTGAATGAATCCAGCCATTCCGGGTTTTCTTCCATCAGATCGGTCAAATCAGCCACTTTTCCCGCCTGGATCAGTGCCCTTATGTCCGATCCGGGCCATATCCCGAACACATCAGGATTATTCCCGGATGCAAAATCGGTTTTTATCTTGGGAAGAAAATCCTCACCAAAAAGGGATTCGTTCACTATCTCAATGTTTGGGTTTTCGTTCGTAAAACGAACAAGTACCTCCTGCAGCGTTTCGGCTTTGGAATCCACACCACCCCAGCTGCTGATAAAACGTAGTCTTATTTTGTTCTGCTCTTCCTGTATTGTTACTGCATTGTCTTTCGTGTCCGTACAGGCGGCAATGGAAAAGGATAAAACAACTGTGGCAGCCACCATCATCCATTTTTTAACTTTCATGGTTTGCTCCCGATACCTGATTGCCATTTTTTATCTCAATATTTTTATTATACCGTAACTGAAATTAATATCAATAATTTATATGTTATGTCAACATCATTCCCGTGAAAGCAGACGAACCGTTTCCGGGTTTTCCATTATCTCCTCTACAGTGTTAATCCCGAGCTGTCTTAGTGTTTTCATTACGTTCAGGTTATCAAAAGGAGTCATAATAAGGGAATCCTCGGCGACTTCATTCACAATCTGGGTGGCTTTTTCAACACTGATAATTGTTCTCGGCCCGCCTACACAGCCGCCAACACATCCCATGCCTTCTATAAAGTTATACTCTGTAACATTTCCGGCCGATAAATCATCAAGTATTTTCCTGCATTCGGCCACACCGTCCACCTTCTTAGCCTTCAGCTTGATAAGCCTGCCGGGATTTATCCTGTTAACGACGGTTTTGACCGAAAAACTTACTCCGCCGGTTTTTGCATACAGCCTTCCGCCGAGAGAGCCCTGGTCTTTTTCCTCTGCAGGCAGCTCTGCCGGGTTTATCTGCAGGGCATTGAATATCTCCTTCAGTTCCCTGAAGTTTACAACGAAATCAATAGCCCCTTTCAGTTCTTCTTCCTTTATTTCCGCCTTTTTCGCAATGCATGGCGCAATAAAGACAACCCTGCAGCCGGGATAAAGTTTTTTAAGTATTCTTCCCGATGCTATCATCGGCGACACCGACGGTGACATGTGCTTGTATAAATCACCGTAGTTTTTCTTTGTCATATTGAACCATACCGGACAGCAGCAGCTGGTAAGGAAAAAATCTTCGGTGGTTTTAACCAGGTGATTGAACTCAAATGCCTCTTTAATGGTAAGAATATCGGCAAACATTGCAACTTCAATCATGTCGGTAAAACCCATCAGTTTAAATGCACTGCGAAGCTGCCCAAGCGTGACATTCTCGCCGAACTGCCCTGCAATGGCAGGAGCAACCACAGCGTATACCGGATTTTTCTTTTCCTTCAGAATCTCAATAACCGGTATGAACTCAATCTTGTCGGCCAGTGCCCCAAAATCGCAGGCAGTAACGCATCTCCCGCAAGTAAGGCATTTGTCGTTCACGATTACAGGCCCCCTGCTGCGCCTGTAAACATGGGATTCGAACAGGCATGTATCTCTGCACGGCCCGGAATCTTCGCCGCAGTACTCACATGGACCGTCGATTTTTGCTATTACCGGGCTTTTAACCACGCTGAAATTCCTGACAAGCTTTAATTCATCACGAAAATCATCTTCTCCGGTCGGGTCAAGCCCCATCGCAATTCTTATATGATCCTTGATAAAGGCCATGTCCTCATCATAAAAACCGTATTGTTCCTTTATATCTGCTGCAAGCTCATCCAGGTCATTAACATCATTCAGAAGACCATTCCAGTACCTTTTTACAATCTCTCCGAAGATTATCATTCTTTTTTCCTGGAAGCCAGAAAATCTGTTCTGCATAAAACCTCCTTACTTAAAAAGGGTATCGTATTATTCATACGATACCCTTATTTACATAAATTTATAATCCAGCGGCCATGTCCCGGTTTAATAAGCCTCCACAAACAGTTCAAAATATGCTTTCGGATGGGCGCATGCAGGGCATTTTTCCGGCGGTTCGGGACCTTCATGAATATAACCGCAGTTTCCGCACTTCCACAGGACTTTGCCGTCCCTCTTGAATACCTTTCCCGTTTCAATGTTTTCAGCAAGTTTCAGGTATCTTTGTTCGTGCATTTTTTCGGATACAGAAACCATTCTGAAAGTATGTGCTATCTCAGGAAAACCTTCTTCTTCTGCCGTCTCTGCAAATTTCGCGTATAAGTCGTGCCATTCTTCATGTTCACCGGCAGCGGCAGCCTTTAAATTATCCAGAGTATTTCCCATCGCTACAGGATAGCTGGCTTCGGTGATGGTAACCATGGCGGGCAGTTCATCCCCGAACCCTTCCACCAGGTACTTAAAGAACCTTTTTGCATGTTCTTTTTCATGATCGGCGGTTTCAAGGAAAATGTTCCTGATTTGCTTATAGCCTTCCTTGTCTGCCACTGAAGCATAATAAGTATATCTGTTCCTGGCCTGACCCTCTCCGGCAAATGCTTTCAGTAGGTTTTCCGCGGTTTTGGTACCTTTCAGTGATTTCATATCAGAACCCTCCTTAAAATGATTAGATAAAATTTATATAACAGACCTATTTTTCCCAGAATTAACAGGTATAAATACCACTGCTGCTGAAATAATGAGAAACTGAAGGGATGCATTATTCCGGGATAATAGCAGGTATTGAACATTCTATCGGGTATTTAAGTATATCCTGTTTACTTTAAGTCTAATAATAAAGTCAGCCAAAGTCAATATTATGTGAGCAATTAATTTATATGTGAAGACCGGTTGTTACTTGCCATATGCTTTCCCCAATGATAAATTGCAGGGAAATAAGGCAATGGCTTAAAGGACGGGAGTTAATCCACAGAAGCCCACTGTCGCAGACTATATCTATAAGCAAATTAATTGGACTGAACATTATCAAGAACGTAGGGTCTTAATACATCGGCACATACCCTGTAACCCTCAATGGTCAGGTGCAGTCCTTCAACAGTATATTCCAGTTTCAGGTTGCCGTTCTCATCGGTAAGATGGCTGAAAACGTCTATATATACAATGTCTTTTTCCCGGGCAATTTTTTTAAGCTCTCCGTTAATTCGGCGTATTCTTTCGTTCGTTCTTCTGCCAACTATATATTTATTTATTTTCTTGTCATTTACCCTGGATACAGGATATATTGACTGAAGATAGATTTGGGTTTCGGGGCATTTTTCCCGGATCATGTCTATTATTTCTCTAATATTGCGGATAATATGCTCATCGCTTTTATTTTCTCCGATATCATTCGTACCTATAAGAAGAAAAACTTTAGACGGAAGAAGAGCAAAAACGCTTTCATTAAGGCGTTTCAGCACTCCATCGGTCGTATCTCCACCTATCCCGCGGTTAATGACATAGATCCCGTGGAAAAACTCGTTCAGCCTGAAAAAATCCGTAATGGAATCACCCACAAATACGATTCCGCCGGGCTTTGCAACTTTGCTAAGCTCAAGAAATGCATTATCCACCTGTTTTTTATACAATCTTGTCAGCGCACCAATAATTCTTGATATCATTCTGCACACCTGTTTTTAATTATCCCGGTAAAACAGGCCTGAAAAGTTTCATGGCCTGTTCCCGGTAATATATTTTATTCTCTTTTATAGACAATCTTACCGTTTATTATTGTCATATCCACTTTTGTTCTTATATCAAAAGGATATCCGCTGTAAATTACAATATCTGCATCCTTGCCCGGTTCCAGGCTTCCAACGCAGTCGTCTATCCCGGCAGCTCTTGCGGCATTTATAGTTACCGCCTTCAGAGCCTCTTCCTCGGGCATTCCTTCCCTGACGGCTATTGCTGCACACAGCAGAAGGTGCTGTATAGGAACGCATGGATGATCGGTCATTATTGCAACAGGTATTCCGGCTTTGGCCAGTATACCCGGAGCGGCAAGAGTCTGATTCCTAAGTTCGATTTTCGATCTGTCGGTAAGCATCGGCCCAAGTATGACCCTTACGTTGTTTTCCTTAAGAATATCGGTAATTAAATGTCCTTCGGTACAATGGTCAATTGTAATTTTCAGGTTGAACTCTTTTGCTATGCGAATGGCTGTAATAATGTCATCAGCCCGGTGAGCATGCATTTTTACAATCATCTCACCTTTAAGGGCGGGAATCAGTGCCTCAAGGCGCATGTCAAACTCGGGCTTGTCATTTTCTTCTTTATCTTTCCAGTATTCCTCCCATTCCTCCATGTACTCCTTTGCCTTGTAAAACTGTTCGCGTAAAATGGCGGCTGTGGCCATCCTGGTACTGGGAGAATGATTCTTCTCATGATAAACCGACTTGGGATTCTCTCCGAACGCAACCTTCAGGGCACACGGCTCTTTCAGGATCATCTCGTCCACTGAACGGCCGTAAGTTTTCAGTGCAGCAAACTGCCCGCAAATTACATTGCTGCTTCCCGGACCGCTGAGGACCGTTGTTACCCCCCACTGTCTGGCTTCCTCAAATGAGCGATCGGCATGGTAAATGGCATCAATTGCCCTCAAATGCGGCGTAACCGGATCGGTCATTTCATTGAGATCGTCGCCTTCAAAGCCAACCGCATCTTCGGTCATCCCCACGTGGGTGTGGGCATCGACAAGACCAGGCAAAACATATTTTCCCCCTGCATCAATAATATCCTTGTCTTCCGGACACTCATCCATCGGACCGACGGCCTGAATCTTCCCGTCCTTTACCAGTATATAACCGTTTTCATATTTCACCGTTGAATTACCGTCGCTGTTTTCAGCCATGGTGTAAATTCTTCCGTTAACTATAAGCATAATGTCCTCCGTTTCAGAATTCGCATTTATGAATAAGCTCGATTTTTTTCAGAATTATACTAAATTATAACACACCGGCTGCTGTCAAACAAATACAAGAAACGTTTCGCAACAGTTTTACTCAATATGACGAAACACTCACTGCAGGACCCGCATCGAAATACCTTGTTCAAGAGCGGGTGATGCGGGTGATTTTTGCGACGCAGGGCAACATGCTGCGAAGCCCTTCTGCACAGTAATAAGTTATGAGCGGGGAACTGAGCGGCCCGGGATATGGAGACCTCAGCGTTGGAATTATTATTACTTTAGAGCGTGGATATCGGTCGGTGCTTTGTTGCCCAA
>ENA-UPSA01000321-UPSA01000321.1-bioreactor-metagenome-genome-assembly--contig:-NODE-321-length-73548-cov-9.826895_pt1 | contig 73548 bp, 68 predicted proteins | sample MGYA00238183_ERZ773288 | MGnify/ENA primary metagenome ERZ773288 (study PRJEB29028, sample SAMN07631243) | bioreactor metagenome | isolation source: Switchgrass digestor | place: USA: Dartmouth... | reverse complement strand
ATATGGGTAAAACCCATGTATATAAATTTTATAACACAAATTCTTAGTAGGAGGTTAAATATATGGTTAAGTTTCCATTTGAAAAGGTATTATTACCGGTTGACAGAAGTGAACATTCAAAGCGAGCTGTAAAATTCGCAGGTAAACTTTTTTCTTCTATTGAAAATTACATTTCAAACATTACAATTCTTCATGTTATAACAGGTGGATTTTTAAGCAAACATATCAAGAATATAGACTTTAGGGCAGAAAGTTTAAAAGATTCAGAATTTTTTGAAAAACTTAAGGATAAGCATTACGAAGAAAATATTAAACCATTTCTTGATGAGTATGAACAACTCTTAAGAAATGAAGGAGTAAAACTAAATTTAAATCAGATTATTCTGGAGGGAGACCCTGGAAATACAATAATTGAATACGCTTTACGAGAGGGATTTTCCACTGTAATGCTTTCACGTCGTGGTATGTCTCCATTGAAAAGCCTGTTTCTTGGCAGCGTTTCTGAAAAAATCGTCTATGGACTGGTTAACCAGAATATCTACCTTATAGGAAATAAAATGGCAGAGGACTATCCTGTTTCAAAAGTTTTAGTTCCTGTTGATGGCTCAGAATATTCCATGAAAGCAGTTGAACATGCTGTATATCTTACAAAAATCTTAAAAAAAATACAGGAAATTACAATTTTCAGGGTCATAAATGTTTCTCTTTATCTTGAACGATTAAAACAAGGAATTGATCCTGAAGAGGAAGCAAAAGATATTCTAATTAAAACTAAAAGAAAATTTTTAGAAGAAGTTGCTGAAGATATTATTAAAACTAAAATTAATGTTGGATTTCCTGCAGAAGAGGTGGTTAAAGAGATACATGATGGAAACTATAATCTTGTTGTAATGGGACGACGAGGCCGTTCTGTACTTAAAGATTTAATTATTGGTGGAGTTAGCTCAGCAGTAATAAATAGATGTTTTGAGCCTACAATAGCTATTATAAACCTATAACAATAAAAAATTTATACCTTCATTTGAGGAATGATGCGTTTAAACACAGGAATATATTAGTAGATAAAAGAATTTACATATAGTTTAAGTAAAGGTTAAAGAATCGCTAAAAAGTTTTGATATCAAACAATGGTCTTTTTAAGAAAGGAGGCTTTGAAGCCTCCTTTCTTTTTAATGTCCTCCGACTTGAAGAACTCCTGATGCAGCAAGTATTAATATTAAGCATTCTGCTAATGCAAAAATAAAATAAGCTGTATCTTTTTTCTTTAGAAAAATTGGTAGTATTCTTATATAACAGAACACTGTAATACTTCCAAGAAATGCAATTGGAACAAAGTTTAAAAAATCTCCTTTTGTCACTAACGTTAACCATGTCCATCCAGAATGTATTTCCGCTGCTGTCATATACTCATGGGCTTTTAATTTCCAATATTTTGGCAAATCAGAAATAGGAATATGTGCAGGAAGTATACCCAATACATAAATAAAAAAAGTTATGATAAGCAATATAAGTCCTATTTTCATTCCTAAATCAAGCAGTTTCGCATAAACAACCTGCTCTTCTTTAGCATTATCATATTGTGTCATTGATAAACCTCCATTTTTAAAGTTATTTCCATATTTCAAGTCCTTTAAGCAAGGCTCTTAATCCTGCAAAAAGAAGCATAATTATAACAACATATCTAACTATTTTAGGTTTTGCTACAGCAAGAATTCTAACTCCAACTACTGACCCTAGCATAATTCCAATAATGCTCGGAACAACTATCATAGGCATAACAGCACCATTATTAAGATAGATCCATGCAGCAGATGTATCCGTTATTGACAGAAGAAATTTACTTGTAGCAACAGAGACCTTAAGAGGAGCCCCCATCAAAAGATTCAACACTGGAACATTTGCCCAACCCGCACCAAGACCAAACATACCTGCCATTAATCCAATCACTATAAATAGACAAAGAGCCTGCGGTGTTCTACAAACCTTCCATTCAATTTCCTTTCCAGTTGATATTTCATTATATACTCCACTTATCTTTAATACCTGTGAAAGTGTATCTGCTTTTTTAACTTCTGGATATTCAGATTTTTTTGCAAGAAACATTATCACCACTATAAAAAGAATTGTTCCACCGAGTGCTATATTCACTACTTTAGATGGAAGGGCAAGTCCTATCATGGCACCTACTATTGAAGAAGCAGAGGCTATCAATGCAAGAGGAATTGCCAACCTTAAATCAGCAAAACCTCTTTTTAAAAGTCCTGGACCAGCAGCCAGAGCTCCTGATAAAGCCACAAAAAGTCCTGCACCTCTAACAAAATCCATACTAAATGGGAAAAATCCTCCAACAATAGGAACAAACAAAACTCCTCCACCAACACCACCTAAAACAGCCAATACACCCAATATAAATGTTGTAATAAACAAAATAACCGGCCATGCCCACCATGGCATTGTACTGTTAACAGATGTTTCTGAAGCTGCAAAAACAGGACCAGCAAGGAACAAAGAGCAAAGCATCACCAGAATAATCCAGCTTAGAAAATTTTTCATTCTAACCTCCTTACATTTTGAGATATAAGATTATAAAATTATTACATAAATTGATCTGAAAGGTGTTATTATAATTTTTTATAGATGAATAATTTATAATTTCTTTACATTTTTTTTGTTTTTTTTTAATATCTTTTAAAGACCTAAAAAATTAGGAGGTAAATATGGGAAGACAGATGAGAGTTTTACTGGTAGATGATGAAGTGGAGTTTATAAAAACTCTTGCCAAAAGACTCGAAATGAGAGAATTAAAACCAGATACTGTATATAGTGGAGAAGAAGCAATTAAGTATGCTGAAGAACAAGAACCAGATGTAATTGTTCTTGATTTAAGAATGCCAGGCATGGATGGAATTGAAGTTTTAAAACAGATAAGGGGTGCATATCCTACAACACAGGTTATTATCCTTACTGCTCATGGAACTGAGAAGGATCAAGAAGAAGCTCAAAAACTGGGAGCTTATGAGTTTCTGAGAAAACCTGTTGATATTGAAACTCTTATGGATAAGATTAAGGGAGCTTATAAAAGAAAGCTTGAACTTACAATGTCTGCTATTGCTTTTGCTGAGGAAGGTGAATTTGATACTGCAAGAAAAATAATGGAAAACAAGGAACAAAATAAATAATTTATACTGGTATATTTATTGTAATTATTTTTTCATCACTTGAGATGCTTATATCAGTCAGGTATGCAATTTCTTGAATATTTGATAATGGCCAGATTTCTGTTACGGGTGTTTCTATGAATTCGCCTTCGTATTTTATGACGATCCTTATTATATTATTTTCTGATGTAATACTAACAACTATGGAACTATCTGGTATGGATTTTTTTAAAAAACTATCTACAGCGTAAAATATCAGAAACTGCAATATAAATGGAGAGCTTTCTATAGTAGGAATATTTGATTGTAAATTATACTTCAGAGAAACTTTTTTCCTGTTTAAATATCTTTTAAGAAGTTCAAAGATTTCTTCAAAAACTGAACTCAATACAAATGTGCTTTTAAGATTGTCCATTCTATGAGCAAATCTGTTAAAGTAATTAATAAAATTAACACTCTTATTTATCTGATTGGTAATTGCTTCTAAACTTTCTTTAATGAGGGGCATCTCTTTCTTATCAATTGATTTTTTATCCTTACATATATCACTGATTAACCCTGCTGATTCTTTTATTAAAGCAAGATGGTTGTTAATTTCATGAGTAAAGTCTGCTATAATTTTAGCTATAAAGGCAATTGGTTTTTCTAACATTACATAGTCCCTCTTTTTAGTTTTGCATTGTCTATCTTAGATACTAATTCATCAATATCAACAGGTTTAATGAGATAATCATAAGCTCCATGCATGAGACTTTTATTTATTCTCTCCGCATCTCCGTAACCTGACATCATAATAACCTGAATTGTTGGATTTATTTCCTTTATTTTTTTTAAAATTTCCATTCCATCCATATCCTGTAATCCAATATCCAGGATAACCACATCCGGCGTTTCATTTAGAAGTTTAATTCCATCTATAAAATTTGTAACACCATGTGCATCATAGCCTCTAAGATTTAATCTCTCCGTTAGGGTTGATACTAATTCAGCTTCATCATCAATTATCAGTAATTTTGCCTTTTTCATTTAATTCCTCCATGTCAGGATTAATAGGGATTTTTATTGTAAAGGTTGTTCCCTGATCAATTTCACTTTCTACATGAATGTCTCCACCAAGTTTTTTAATAATTCCGTATGAAATATACAATCCCAGCCCTGTGCCCTTTTTCTTAGTAGAATAAAAAGGTTCAAAGATATGTTTTAAGACATCCTTCGGAATACCACTACCGTTGTCTTGAATTGAGATTTCTAAATAGTTTGAGTCAGATAATCTGGTTTGAATTTTAATTGTTCCCCCTTGAGGTACAGCATCAACTGCATTATTGATGATATTCAACAATACCTGCTGAAGTTGTCCTTTATCCGTTATAATTTTCGGTAAGGTGTCCTGGAAATCGTAAACTATATTTATTCCTTTTGATTGGATTTCTTTTTCTATAAATCCAAGAACTTCTTCGATCACGTCATTAACATTAATATCTTCTTTGCCGATATTTATTCTTCTTGAAAAACTTAAAAGTCGGTGTGTTATCGTTCTACATCGTGTAACACTATTCTGAATTGAGTCTATAAGTTGAATAAATCTGTCTTTATTTTTTGACAGGTCACCATATTGAAGTAAATCTTTCATGAGTCCTGCTTGTTCATTTATTATGGCAAGAGGATTATTTATCTCATGTGCAACTCCAGCTGCAAGTCTTCCGATTGAGGCAAGTTTATCAGCATGTTCTGCATTTGCAATAGCTATTTCTCGTTCATGGTCAGCCTGTTTTATTCTGTTAATCAATGTATTTATTGATTTTGTTATAACAATGAAGGTGATTATTATACTTAAAAGACTTATCAACATAACTTCTTTAGTGAAAAAAGACGGAATTTTTTCATAAGGTCGTGAACATATTATAGTAACAAGTGTCCATGGCGTATCTTTTATTGGAACATAGGATATATAGGCTTGCTTTTTATTGAGTTCAATATCATATATTGAAACATTCTTTTTATCGCTTTTTATTTTTAAGTTGTTTAATTTCAAGGGCTCAAGAACATTACCAAAAAGTTTAGAATTGGTCTGAAGAATATGTTCGTTGTTTATAAGAAAAACATCATCCATAGAGCTAATTTCAAGATTTGAGATGAGTTTTTGAAGCACATCCATGTTTATTGATACTCTTAAAAGCCAGAATTTATCATGGGATGTTGACTCTTTTTTTATCACAATTGAAAAGTGAGGAATTTTTCTATAACCAAGAAATACACTTGTTACATAATCTGTTCTAAAAAACATTTCTTTAAACCAATCTGCTTGAGAATAGTCTTTACCTTTAAGATTATATGGTCCTGTATAAAGTAGCTGTATGCCTCTATCATCAATTATTCCCATATCAACAATGCCTTCAAATTCACTTTTAAAGTTGGAAAATAATTGTACAAACTTTTTTTCATCTGAGAAATAGTTTTCAGGATAAGAATTTACAAGAAATTTAAGAGCTGAGATTCTTTCAGAAATAAAAAACTCAAGAGCATGCCTTGTTTCTTCCATTTGCCATTTTAGATTATTTTTGAATTCTGTATGAACTATTTGATCAATCCATAAATATGTAATTGTAACAACAATGACAAGGGGTATTACAGAGAAAAAAGTATTCAATACTATTAATCTAAATTTAAGATGAAAATATCTTTCTTCGCGAAACTTAGTAATAAATTGTTTAATAAGATTAAACATTCGTTACATTATAGCAAATTAGTTTTCAAGTCTGTAATTTTTAATTTTTCTCCACAGAGAGACTCTATCAATTCCCAGTATCTGCGCTGCAAGAGTTTTATTATTGTAAACTTCTTTTAATACCCATTTAATATATTCTCTTTCAACTTCTTCAAGAGTCATAAACTTACCTTCTTTTTTTGTAAATACTTTAATTTTTAATTCTTTGAGATCATCTGGAAGATGTTCAATTGCAATCTGTGAGGAACTGCACAGCACAACTGCTCTTTCAATAAGATTTTCTAACTCTCTTACATTGCCTGGATATTTATAGTTTAAAAGAATATTTAATACTTCTTCTGAGATTTTTGTCACGTTTTTTTTCATCAAATAAGAGTATTTTTTCAAAAAATAAGCCACCAGCAATGGAATATCATCCTGCCTTTCCCTTAATGGTGGAATTTCCAGATTGACAACATTCAATCTGTAATAAAGGTCTTCCCGGAATTTGCCTTTTTTAACCTCGTCTCTTATATCCTTATTCGTTGCTGCTATAAACCTTACATCCACATGGACAGGAATTGTTCCTCCTAATCGGAAAAATTCTTTTTCCTGAATTACTCTTAAAAGTTTAGCCTGCATGGTTAAAGACATTTCTGTTATTTCATCAAGGAATAGAGTGCCTGATGAAGCTATTTCAATCAAGCCTTTTTTAAATGTGGTAGCCCCTGTAAAAGCTCCTTTTTCATGCCCAAAAAGCTCATTTGAGAGAAGTTCTTCTGTAAAAGCTCCGCAATTTACTGCCAGAAAAGATCTATTTTTCCTTAATGAATTAAGATGAATATATCTTGCAAAAAGTTCCTTCCCTGTTCCACTTTCTCCGGTTATCAATACACTGCAGTCTGTAGGAGCTATCTGGCGGGCTATCTCCAGAAGTTTAAGCATTTTACTGTTTTGAGTAATAATGTTAATTTTTTCGTGGAAATCAAGTTGCTCTCTGAGATGTTTAACTTCTTTTTTTAGATTTATCTTTTCATCGGCTTCTTTAATAATTTTACGAATAATCTCTAATTTAAAAGGTTTGGAAATATAATAAAATGCTCCCTCTCTCATTGCCTCAACAGCGTTTTCCACTGTAGCATAGCCTGTTATCATTATAACCTCTGTATCTGGATAGAGACTCTTACATTTTCTTAATATTTCAAATCCATCAATCTTTTCCATTTTTATATCAGTTAAAACTATGTCAAATGGCTGTTCTTCAATAAGTTTTAAAGCCTCTAAACCACTATCTGTAGCAACCACGTCATAGTTTTCTTTTTTTAATACATGTTCTAGATTTTTCAGCGTTATTTTTTCATCATCTACTACAAGAATCTTCGTCATTTTATTCCTTTGGTAGCATTATGATAAATGTTGTTCCTCTGTCAGCAACACTATCAACACATATACAGCCCTCATGATCTCTTATTAATTCTTGGGTGATAAATAACCCTAACCCTGAGCCTTTACTTTCTTTAGTGGTGAAAAAAGGCTCAAATATTTTTGATAAAATTTCTGGAGAAATTCCAGGACCGTTGTCCTGTACCTCAATGATAATAAACTCTTTATTAACAGAAAGTTCTCCAACACATTTCCCTTCTTTTTTCAAAAAGAGATGTTTATCAAGCGCTTCTTGGGTGGATGAGTAAACCTTTATCTTTATTTCTCCATTATTATCACATGCCTGGATTGCATTTTTTATAAGATTTAAAAGGACCTGCTGAATTTTCTGCTTATCAGCATATATCGAAAGACTATTTTCTACTTCAACACTTAAATTCATTTTTGTTGGTAGTTCACCTTTAATAAAAATAATTGTGTCTTTAATTAATGTCTGTGCAGGAATAGTTTCTTTTTTCAATTCTCTTCTTCTTGAAAAATCAAGCACCGTTTTAATAATATTTTTGGCTCTCTCTGTCTGGGACTCTATTGCCTGAAGAAGCTCTTTTTTATATTGAGTGTCTGAATCTTCGAGTTCTTCAAGAAGTATCTGACATGACGTTGAAATATTTGATAAAGGATTATTCAATTCATGAGCAATCCCTGACATGAGAGTTCCTAATGAAGAGAGTTTTTCAGCCTGGATAAGTTGCTTTTGTTTTGCTTCAAGCTCTTTTAAGACCTTATTAAAAGTCTCAACCAGTGAAAGAATTTCTTTGTCCTTGGATTTAACTTCAATGTAATAGATTTTACCTTCTGCAATTTTTTTCATTTTATTTTCAAGCTCTTTTAATGGTCCAGAGATTAATCTTGTCAGTCCAAGTCCGAACAAGATGAAAGGAATAATAAAAAATATAATTATCAAAACAATACTATATTTCAAAATATTATTTAGGCTGTCTTTTATTATTTTGTGTTCTGTAGTTTTAATATTTTCTGCAATATGAGTGAGTATTTTGCCTTGTTCTCTGATTGATTGTTCAAGAGAGGTAACAGATGGAGAACTTATATTTTCTTTTAACTGAAGCATCAAGGCTTCATAGTTCTGAAGCGTATCCGATAGTTCTTGAATTGCATTTTCTATTTTAAGGCCTTCAAATTTCTGATTTTTGATAAAATTTTTAACAGTTTTAATGTATGACAGGTTATCATTATAGTCTACCTCATTTTTATAAAGAAAAAAATTTTTCTCCGTTCTTCTTATTTCCTGAATTGTTTCAAATAAATTTGAAATATTTCCTTCAAGCTCTATTTTCTGTTTGATTAGCCAGATATCAGACAAAACAATCAGGGATAAACCCACAGTAACAAAGATTCCAGCAATATAAAAAATCATAATTTTTTGTGCAATACTTTTTGGAAACATAGTTTAATTTAAAATATATAGATTGCAAAATGCAACAGAGGGTTTATTTTTGAAACATTTGATAAACATAAATAAATTTAATCATGCTATTAAATCCATAATAAATAAAATAATCTTATTGTGGCATAAAAAATGCTTATTTTTATGATAAAATCAAATTTAAAAATACAGGAGGTTATAATAATGTTTAAAAAAATTATAAAATTTTTAGAAAATATTTTTGTAGCTGCAAGCTTTGCAGAAGCCGGTGAGTTTGATACGGCAAGAGAAATTTTAGGAAAGAGCAATGGTAACAGGCAACGAAAGATTATAAGGAATACTGAACAGAGAAAAAGGATTCAGATGAGAGCATGAAAGCAGGGGCTTACAGCCCCTCTGTTGTCATACTAAAATTAAATCAGAATTTTAGAAACAATATCCTCAATTTTTTCCATAAATATAATTTCAAGTCCCTTTTTAAAATTTTCTGGGAGATTTTCAATATCTGGTTTATTTCTATAAGGAATTATTACTGCCCTTACACCTGCTCTTTTTGCTGCTAAAATTTTTTCTTTAATGCCTCCCACAGGAAGTATTCTTCCGCTCAGAGTGAGTTCTCCTGTAACTACTACATCTCTTCTTGCAGGCTTATTTGTAAATAAAGAAATTAGAGCCATTGCTATTGTTACGCCTGCTGAAGGTCCATCTTTTGGTATAGCTCCCTGAGGAACATGGATGTGTATATCGTGATCTTCAAAAGCATCTTCTGAGATGTTCAACACAGAAGCATTACTTTTAATATAGCTTAAAGCAGCCTGAGCAGATTCTCGCATAATATTTCCAAGTGAACCTGTAAGAATAAGCTCTCGTTTCCCCTTCATCTTAGCTGCTTCTACAAATATAATATCTCCACCGGTTTCTGTCCACACAACTCCTGTTACAACCCCTACCCTGTTTTTGACATCTGTAACTTCAAAATAGTATCTTCTCGGACCAAGATATTGCTCTACTAATTCCGGCGTTACCTTCACTGAGCTTTTTGGTTTCTTTCCTTTGACAACTTCAGTGGCTAATTTTCTGCATATTGTTGCCATCATCCTCTCAAGATTTCTTATTCCAGCCTCTCTTGTATATTCCTGAATAATTTTTAAAATAGCTTCCCTGGTAAACTCTGGAGGAAATTCTGTAAGTCCCTGTTCAGCTGTCTGTTTAGGAATCAGATGCTTTAATGCGATGTTTTCTTTTTCCTCTTCTGTATATCCTGAAAATTCTATAACCTCCATTCTATCCAATAGGGCAGGTTGGATATTATCAGGTATATTAGCTGTTACTATAAACATAACTCCAGAAAGGTCAAAAGGAACATCAAGATAATGGTCAATAAAAGCACAATTCTGTTCTGGATCAAGTGCTTCAAGCAATGCAGAGGCAGGATCTCCTTTAAAATCCTGACATATTTTATCTATTTCATCAAGCATTAAAACAGGATTGGCCACAGCAGTTCTGCGAATTTCTTCTATTATTCTACCTGGCTTTGCACCAGCATAGGTTCGTCTGTGTCCTCTTATCTCTGCTTCATCTTTAATCCCTCCAAGAGAGATTCTTGCAAACTTTCGTCCTAAAGCATCTGCTATGGATTTTCCTAAAGATGTTTTTCCTGTTCCCGGTGGTCCAGCAAAACACAAAATTGAACCCCTGGTTGAAATAGTTGAAAGTCTGTGCTGAAGTGCCTGTTTAATTGAAAGTTTTACTTCTTCTATTTTAAATGGCTTTGCAATATAATGACATGCTCCTCTCTTAATTGCCTCAACAGCGCTATCCACTGCAGCATAGGCTGTTATCATCATTACCTTAGTATTTGGATATTTTGCTTTGATTTTCTCCAATACAGCAAATCCATCAAGGCCTTGCATTTTGACATCCGTCAGCACTATTTCAAATTCCTGGTCATCAAGAAGTTTAAAAGCTTCTGTTCCATTCTGCGCAGTAACTACTTCATAGTTTTCTTTTTTTAATACATGTTCTAGATTTTTTCTTGCTATTTCTTCATCATCAACAATTAAAATTCTTGGATTTCTGTTTGAAGATAGAATTTTTACAGCAAGATGTTCAAGAATCCTGTTTTTTACTCCATAAAGACCATAATGTCTTTCATTTAAAATTCTTTCTGCTCGTTCAAGATCAAGATTATCAGATGTCTTTTTATTCCATGGCAGGCTTGTAAGATACTCAATATATGTCAATGTAATTGTATACTCTGCTGCTGAAGAATTCATCTTTGAAAGTAAATCGAGTTCTTTTAAAGCAATATCTTTTACCTGAGCTGGCATTTCAGAGTGAGAAATTTTATTTTTGAGTTCTTCAACTATAGTTGTTTGATTTTCGTCATTTTGATTATTTTTTTTAAAAAATCCCATCTTTGTTTCCTTTATTGCATTTTACAAATATAGCGATGCAATTTGCAACATAAAAAATTCTGATTTGATAAAAAATAGCAATAAAATCAAGGAATTCAAATAATAAATTTTCTGGCACATGAATTGTTCTTTAAAAAGAAGGAGGAATTGATGTCAGGTATAAAAAATTTAATAAGCAAATTTGATAAATACATGTCTGCAATTACTTTTGCTGAAGCAGGCGAATTTGAGACTGTCCAGCAGATTATAAGGAAAAAGCCTGTTATTGCAGTAGTTCTCTCATGTCTGGAAGAAGATGAATATTCAATAAAGTATGCTTTGAACTTAACAAAAAGAATGAATGGCATATTGAAAATCTTAAGCAAAGAAAAATGTTCAAAAAATTCATTCAAAGTTTTAAAGAATAGTGAATTAAATCCTGAGACTTTAGAGTTTAAAAGTTTTTCAGATGTTAGAATCAAAAGCTTTTTGGAAGATTCTACCATCATCGTTGTTGGTGATAAAAATGCTTTGCAGGAATTAAATTTCCCGGATGTCTCGATAGTTTTCGTTCAACCAAATAAAAATTTAGCAGGAGGGTAAAATGGTAAAAAAGAAAAAAATATTATTTAAGCTGCTATTTTATGGAGCAGTTACAGTGAGTTTATATGCTGGTTTATTTTTAAATGAGCAAGCTATAAAATCACTTTGTATAAGAGGAGGAGTATATGCTTTGTTTCCAATTGTCACAGCTCTGATTTTTTGTTTTGCTCATGGCAACTTTACAAACTATTTCTGGCAGAGTCTGGGTGTTGAAGCAAAGAAAAAAAGAATGGATATAACTGTTCAGGACAGAACTGTTGATAGAAGAAAAGAAATTAGAACTCAGTTACGTGCATAAATAAAAGGGAGGCTAAGATGATCGATCTTACAACAAATTTTATTGATTTAAATTTAATGAATGTAATGTATTTATTCTTTGTTGGCCTTATAGGTGGACTAGTAAGCGGATTTATAGGTTCAGGAGGAGCATTTGTTCTTACACCTGGGATGATGAGCATAGGTGTGCCAGGCCTTGTTTCAGTTGCAACAAATATGTGTCACAAGTTCCCTAAAGCTCTGGTAGGAGCAGTAAAAAGAGCTAAATTTGGTCAGGTTGATGTTAAATTAGGTTTAGTTATGGGTGCTTCAGCAGAAGTAGGAGTTTTAGTTGGAGCACACATTCAGGAATATATTAAGAAAACATTTGGTGATGCTGGCTCAAATCTATATGTAAGCGCAGCTTTTGTTATTGTTTTGAGCATTGTTGGTACTTATGTACTATTCGATGCGATAAAAACCAAAAATAACAACAAAACAAATAAAGCAGAAGAAATTACAAAAATTGCAAAATGGGTTCGCTCGGTTAATATCCCTGGAACAATGGTTTATTTTAAAAGCCTCGGTGGAAAGGTTTCTTTCCTTTTTACAATTCCTCTTGGTTTTGCCACCGGAATTCTGGCATCTACCATAGCAGTTGGTGGTTTTATTGGTGTTCCTGGATTAATGTATGTGCTTGGTGCACCTGCAATAATGGCATCAGCAACTGAACTTGTTATTGCATTTGTTATGGGATTACTGGGCTCTTTAAAATATGCAATGGGTGGTTTTGTAGATATAAGACTTGCGATGATAATTTTAGCAGGTTCTCTTTTCGGGGTTCAGCTTGGTGCCATAGGAACAACTTATGTCAAAGATTACATGATAAAAATTGTAATGGGTGTAATAATGTTAATAGTGCTTGTTAGTAGAGGGTTGATGGTTCCTGTTTACATGGGACAACTCGGTTTAATCTCTCCATTACCAGACAATACTGTTACTATGCTTAAAACCATAAGCTTTATTACCATGGTGGCAGCCCTTTTGATAGGCGCTTTAATCATCTGTGCTGCTTTAATTAAGGGGATGAGGGCTGAAAGAAAACTGAACAAACTTGCTGAATTTGAAGTTTCAACAACAGCATTAAAATAATTTTTAACTTTCAGTGTCATATCTCTTGGATTTCAAGATTAAATTTATAGGAGAGGTTTACAATGACTGTTTATAATAAAATTTTAATATGCATTGATGGTTCACAAGAAAGTTTGCATGCCTTTGAAGAGGCTATCAAGTTTGCGCAGGATAAAAAGCTTGACGTTTTTGTTTTATCAGTTGCTCCGCCATATAGTGGTGATTTAGGGCTTATCGGAATAGGCCTGTCGTTACAGGAACTTAATAAAGCATATCAACAAGCTCTTGATGTGGCAAAAAATATTGCTGAAAGATATAAAATCTATGTTCAGCCTTTATACGAAGAGGGTGAACCTTATGAAAAAATAGTAGATATAAGTGAAGAATTGTCAGTAGATTTGATTGTGATGGGGAAAAAAGGGCTCAGTGCTGTGGAACAAATTTTAATAGGAAGTGTTACAGAAAGAGTAATAGGCTACAGCAAAGTTGATGTTTTAGTCGTTCCAAAATTCTCCTCAATAAAATGGAACAGCATTGTTGTGGCAACTGATGGCTCGAAAGACAGTAAGATTGCCTGTGAGAGAGCTTTGCAGATAGCGAAGCAGTATAGCTGCCAGAAGGTTAGCATTGTGTCAATTCCCGAAGTTGCGTCAGAAGTTTTTGCCATAAAACCAGAAATTTTTGATACGCATTTGAATAAAATCAAGCAGCATTTAACTTATTGGGAGGAAAAATTTTCAAAAGAAAGTATTCAAACAAAAATTTTCATACAGGAGGGGAAACCTTATAAACAGATTCTAGAAATAGCCAGTAATACACAATCTGATATCATCATTACAGGTTCTCATGGAAGAACAGGGCTACGCAGGCTTCTCATGGGAAGTACGTGTCAGAGAGTAATGGGACTTTCAAAAATTCCCATTTTAGTGATTAAATAAAATTAAATGAATCTTTATTTATCTGGATGGGCTGGATTTAAAGAAGTTTTAGAAGATGTGCCAGAGAATTGGAAATTTTTAATTCCATTTGTTGATTTTGATGAACATGGAATTATCAAGTTTCTAGAAGACAAATCTGGCCAGACTGTCATGGGATGGTCAACAGGTGGACATATTATTCTTAAAAATTTTCATTTTTTTTCTGAAAGGTTTAAGCTAATAGTCATTATTTCAGGATTTAATAAGTTTACGGATTATGTTAATCCAAAAGTTATAAAAAGAATGATTAATAAAATGGAATTAGAGTCTGATAGTGTTGTCAGAGACTTTCTAATAAAAGCAGGATGTAAACCTATTTTACCTAAAAATTTAGACAAACATGCGCTTATTGAAGGACTGAAGTTTCTTTTAACATCTGATTTCTCACATTCTAATACTTATCCTGGCAAGAAGCATAAGTTAGTTTTAATTCACGGAAGCATGGACAAAATTTTACCATCTCAAGCATTATACGATTTACAAAGATTATATCCCTACGCTGAAATATATCTTAAAAAAAGCAGTCATCGGATTCCTTTTTCTGACTGTATCAGTTAATACACTAATTTTTTCTACTCATTATACTGATGAAAACATATGCAAGCGCTAATTGTACAAAACTGGATGGTATTCACTGTCAAAATTTTCATACAAGCGATCATACTTATTGAGAGCTAAATTTTAAAAATACATACTCTCCTGAGTAAGAAATTTATTTAAACTCTGATTAGTTTTAACATTGCTGTAACATAACTTATGTATAATTATTTAATGCCCAGGATACAGAGGGGACAAATAAAGGATTTTATGTTTCTTAGTTTGACAGCTATTACAGCATTCAGTGTAATTGTTATTACAGTAGGAATATTCATTATCTTGTTTAAAGAATCTCTGCCTGCCATGAATAAATTTGGTTTTGAAGAGTTTATTTTTTCTAAAGATTGGGATCCTGTTCAGGAATCATTCGGAGCTGCTCCTGCTTTGATTGGAACATTGATTACATCATTTTTTGCCCTTTTGCTTGCAATACCTGTAGCTATTGGAATAGCAATATTTATTACAGAGATTGCTCCATCAGCATTAAAGGGAGTTATCGGTACAGCTATTGAGCTTCTGGCTGCAATACCAAGTATAATTTACGGAATGTGGGGGCTTTTTACTTTAGCTCCAATAATGAGTAAGTATATTGAACCCTTTTTCCAGTCAACTATAGGAAAACTTCCTCTTATTGGCAAACTATTTGAAGGAACGCCTCTTGGTGTTGATTTATTCACAGCAAGTATTATTTTAAGTATAATGATTATACCTTTTACAGCATCCATAGCAAGAGATTCCTTTAATCTTACTCCTTCAGTGCTTAAAGAGTCTGCCTATGCAATAGGAGCAACAAAGTGGGAAGTTGTCAAAGATGTTGTACTACCTTACTCAAAACTCGGAGTTTTAGGAGGAGTAGGACTTTCTCTTGGAAGGGCTTTAGGTGAAACTATGGCTGTTGCATTTGTTCTGGGAAATCTTAATCAAATTCCCACATCACTTTTTGATGCAGCAGCCACTGTTACAGTAAAGCTTGCTAATGAATTTACAGAGGCTGATAAAGATATATATCTGAGTTCTCTTTACTATCTTGCGCTGCTTCTCTTTATCATGAGCTTTACAATTCTTGCAGTAGCAAAAATTTTTCTGGTTAGGGTAGAAAAAAGATAATAATGAAAAAAAGAAAAATAATAAGTGGGTTAGCACTTTTCATATCATTTCTTGCAGCAGTATGGGGTATTTTCTGGCTATTTTTTATAATTTTTGATGTCCTAAGACATGGGATATCTGCTATAAATCCTGCCTTATTTTTTAATGATCCAGTTCCTCCTGGAGAGACTGGAGGAGGATTAAGAAATGCCTTTGTAGGACATCTTTTAATTACACTATTCGCTACTTTAATTGGAGTTCCCATTGGAGTTCTTGGTGGAACCTTTATTGCCGAATATGGAAGAAAGTATCAAATTTCAAAAGTTATAAGCACGCTTGCAGATATTATGGTAAGTATTCCTGCAATAATTGTAGGCGCTTTTATTTATGCAGTAATGGTTACCCCTCTTGGACATTTCAGTGGATGGGCTGGTGCAGTTTCGCTTGGTATTATTATGATTCCTACTGTTCTCAGAACCACTGAAAATATGCTTTCCCTGATACCATGGACATTGAGAGAAGCTGCCTTTGCTCTTGGAGCACCTTACTATAAAGTGATTATTCAGATAGTTTACCGTGGAGCAGCAACAGGGATTCTTACTGGAATTATTCTTGCAATTGCAAGAGTTACAGGAGAAGCTGCACCTCTTCTTTTTACAGCCTTCAATAATTCATTCTTCTCAATAAATATGAACGAGCCAATTGCATCATTAACAGTAACAATATTTCAGTATGCCATGGGTCCCTATGAGGACTGGCACATTCAGGCATGGGGTGCGTCACTAATGATTACAGTATTTATTCTCTTTGCAACTATTGCGGGAAGAATTCTTATAAAAGGGAGGTACAAGGATTGATACCTGAAATTGAGGTAAAAAGTCTTAATTTTTACTATACTGGTAATATTCATATACTTAAAAACATAAACATGACAGTATATAAAAATAAAGTAACTGCTCTTATTGGTCCTAGTGGATGTGGTAAGACAACACTTCTTAGATGCTTTAACAGAATGCATGATCTTTATGCAGGGAATAAATATGATGGAGAAATAATATTTCAGGGCAGTAATATACTTGTAAAAGATACAGACCTTATAGAATTAAGAAGCAAAATAGGAATGGTGTTTCAGAAGCCAACTCCTTTTCCTATGACAATTTTTGAAAATATTGCTTATGGATTAAAGCTAAAGGGAGCGAAGAAAAGAGCAGAATTAAAAGAACGAGTTGAAAAAGCTTTAAAAGACGCAGCTCTCTGGGATGAGGTAAGGGATAAACTTAATACCAATGCTTTTGGACTTAGTGGAGGTCAGCAGCAACGCTTATGTATTGCACGAGCACTTGCAGTTGAGCCAGAAATTATATTATTTGATGAACCAACAAGCGCTCTTGATCCAATATCAACAGCAAAAATTGAAGAACTTATTATTTCATTAAAAGATAGAGTAACAATTATAATTGTTACTCACAATATGCAGCAGGCAGCAAGAATCTCTGATTGGACAGGTTTTATGATGCTTGGTGAACTTATTGAATATGACAAAACTGAAAAAATATTCACAGTGCCGTCAAATAAGCTTACAGAAGAATATATAACTGGAAGATTTGGTTAATCAGGATATTTAAATGGATTACCTCTAATGATTCTTTCAATCTTTGGGGGGTTGCCTTTAATCAAAAATATAGCGAGTCCTCTTTCTTCTGTTTCCTTGTTAAGATATTTCCATTTGCCATTCCATGAAATATAAAGTTTATAACCGTCTGATTCCATTTCTCCAAGAACAGGTTCAAACTCAAGCTCTGCTTTATCAAAAGGCTTAATTGATGTAAGTATTTCTCTATATGCAGATTCTGAACAATACTTTCTTATTCCATAGTTATCTTTATTTTGATAAGCCTTTCTCATTTCATCAACAGCTTTAAATGCTTCTTGTGTGTAGCTGTATTCCTCTGACGGTGGCTTAACCTGTTTTTTCCCTCCGCAACTAAGCAGAAAACAAATGAGGAGAAAAACTAAAACTTTTTTCATACTTGCCTCCGTACCCTTTTTACAATCTGTATTTTACAATCTCTTGTTCTAATATTGCATCATAAATTTTTTTATTTTCAGTTATTTCATTTTTAATTACTATCTCTGTATTTTTTCGTTTTGAATAATATACGCATATTGATGCTGCAACCTGAATCTCTCTTTCTGAGTATGTTCCTGATAAAAAAACAACAGGTCCTTTAAAATCAGATGGAAAAAGGAAAACTCCTTTATTGATTTTTAAAAGAGTTTCATTTTCTGATTCATTCCTTCCGACAATAATTTTACATCTGTCAGAAATTCTAAAATGCCTGCCAATCCTGAGTAATTCTGTCTTTTTAATGGTTAATTCATCATGTTCAAAAAGGTCTCTAACTTTTTTACAGAAAGATGGATCAGTAAGCAAACATCCACCTGCTGGTTGAGGAATTTTCTCAATTCCAAACTTTTTTGCGAGAGCAATCTGCGGTTTTCTTGTTCTGCCAGAAATATCATATAAAAGATTCCTGTCAATAACTCCTTTTAGTTCAGATATTGTAGGGGGAAGAAGCTTTGCAGACAGAGGCCTTAATATTAAACCTTTAAGTGATGTTTCCTTTTCCATTAGAGAAAATATTCCTTTTTTCTGACTCATGGGTCTCTGTCCAGCAACCTCTCCAGTAACGATAAACTCAGCATTATATTGATGCATGATAGTTTTAGCTTCTTTAAGCATTAAAATTTTACAATCAATACAGGGATTAAGATTTTTCCCATAACCATATCTGGGATTTTTTAATATTTCAAAAAATTTTTCTCTAATATCGACTTCTTGTAGTTCAAAGCTAAATTTCCTGGCTAAATCTTCATCTTCCTGTTTTAATGCATTTCCAAATCCTGTTAAAAATTTAAAAGCAGCAACTTCTATATTTTGTTCCTTCACTGTAAGAATTGCAAGAAGACTGTCAAGTCCTCCTGAATATAAAGCAATAGCTTTAGACATAAGAAGCTTTTAGTATTTCTATAATTTCTTCCTGTGTCGCAACAGCTGTTCCAACTTTTTCAACAACTATTCCAGCAGCTATATTTGCTATTTTTGCTGCCTCTGTAAGAGAAGCACCAGCTACATGAGCAAGTGTTATTGCCGCAATTACAGTATCGCCCGCACCTGTAACATCAAATACTTTTCTGGCAGTTGTTGGAAGATGAGTAGTTTTTATTTCCGAATTAATTTTTTCAAACAAACTCATTCCCTCTTCTCCTCTGGTTATTAAAACCGAATCACAAGCAAGCTTTTTTAAGAGATTATACCCTGCTTTAGTCAAGCTTTTTTCATCTCTTATTTCAATTTCTGCTCCATGAGAGGCTTCAGCTACATTTGGAGTTATAAGCGATACTTGTTTATAAAGTCTGAAATGTCCTACTTTTGGATCAACTGCAATAAAACTGCCATTTTGTTTTTTATGGCTCACTAAAATACGAAATAATTCTTCGGAGACAACACCTTTTTTATAGTCAGAAACAATGACTGCATCAAAATTTTTTAAAGCGTTTTTTATTATTGAGAGAAACAATTCCTTTGACTTGCCTTCAAGTCTTCTTCGATTTTCTATATCGAATCTTACAATTTGCTGATTTCCACCAATTACCCTTGTTTTCACTGTAGTTCTTCTTGTATCTTCAAAGATATAATCCTGACCAATTCCTTTTTCTTGGAGCAAATCTTTTAAAATTCTTCCATAAGACCCTTTACCTATTATTCCGCATAGATGAACTTGCCCTTTCAATGCAGTTATATTATTGGCAACATTTGCTGCTCCACCAAGTCTGTAGGTTTCTTCATCAACTTCCACAACAGGAACTGGTGCTTCTGGAGAAATTCTCATCACCTTTCCAAGGATGTATCTATCAAGAATAATATCACCAATAACAAGAATCTTTTTATCTTTGAATTTTTTTAGAATTTTCTCTAACTTAGTTATTGACATTGCTCTTCCTGATCAAATCAACCAGTTCATCAAGAGAGGCTTCTCCCTGTAAACCGTTTTTCATGTTTTTCCATTTATACAGCGATTTTTTGATTTCGTCCTCTCCCACAATAATAACTATATCTGCACCTAATCGATCAGCTTTTCTTAACTGGCTTTTTAAAGATGCTTCCTCATAAGAAGTTTCAACACTTATCTCTTTATTTCTTAAAAATCTAACAAGTTTTCTTGCTTCTTTTTCTTCTACCTGTCCATTTATATATGCAACATATACTAGATTTTTTTCAGGTTTTATTGACAAAGAATTTGCACATATTTCAATTAACCTTTCCATACCAATAGCAAATCCCGCTGCTGGAGTTGATGGACCACCGAATAATGCTACAAGGGTATCATATCTTCCTCCTGCAGCAATGGCATTCTGAGCACCTAGCATTGTTGTGGTAACTTCAAAAACAGTCCGTGTATAGTAGTCAAGTCCTCTTACAATTCTTGGATTTATCGCATATGATATCTTCATTTCATCAAGTTCATTTTGCAAACTCAAAAAATGATTCTTACAATCATTACACAAAAAATCAAGTATAAGAGGTATATTTTTTAAAGACTCCTTACATGCTGGTAGTTTGCAATCCAGAACTCTCAAAGGATTTTTCTCAAATCTTCTCTGACAATCATTGCATAGATTGGTTACTTTATCAGCTAAAAAATTAAAAAGAACTTTTCTGTATTCTGGTCTGCATTTCTCACATCCAAGAGAATTTATCTCATAATTTAAATTTTTGATATCTAACCTTTCTAAAAACATCTTCAGCATATAAATTAATTCAGCATCTATCACAGGAGAAGCTATTCCAAAAGACTCCGCCCCGATCTGATGAAACTGCCTGAATCTTCCCTTCTGGGGTCTTTCATATCTGAACATAGGACCTATATAATAAAATTTTTGAGGAGCCGGATTATTAAAAAGAGAATGCTGAATATAAGCTCTCACAACCGATGCTGTTCCTTCTGGTCTTAAAGCAACTTTTCTGCCTTTTTTGTCCTGAAATATATACATCTCTTTTTCAACTATATCTGTATCCTCTCCAATACTTCGTAAAAATAATTCAGCATTTTCTACAATGGGCGTGCGAATCTCCTTGAAATTAAAACTTTCAACTGTTTTTTTTGCACAGTCTTCAACATACTGCCATAGATGGATTGTTTCAGGAAAAATATCCTGCATCCCTCGTAATAGACTATACTTCACTTTCTTCGCCTTCTCTTTCTTTATCAAATTCTAGCATTTTTAAATGTGACTCTATCAGTCTTCTTATTTCTTCCTTAAAATGCCTTCTGATTCCCTTTAAATCAACAATATCCTCATGAATCTTAACAACCTTTTCCTGAGCTTCTTTTATAATATTTTCAGCGGTTAATTGTGCTTCTTTTATTATGAGTTCAGCTTCTTTTTTTGCATTTATCTGATAATCCTCAACAAGCCTCTGAGCTGTCATCAATGTATCTCTGATTGATTGTTCGATTTTTTTGTAGTCCTCTAGCTGATTCTCAAGAATTACCACCTTTTCTTTTAGCATTGAATTTTCTTTTAAAATTTCTTCTAACTCTTCTCGTATAATCTCAAGAAAAGAGTAAACCTCATCCATATCAAAGCCTCTGAATTTAATCTTGAACTGCTTTTGTTGAATATCCAACGGCGTTATTCTCATAAAAGTCCTCCTTTAATTCTATAACCAAGCTCAACGAGGCTTGCAACTAAAAATTTCTGTAAAAAAAATATTATTAGCAAAAGAATTAATGGTGATATATCAACTGGAAGTCTGAAAGGCATCAATTTTCTTATTGGACGCAAAACCGGTTCAGTAACTCCATAAAGAAATCTGACGATAGGATTATAAGGATCAGGATTGACCCAGCTAATTAGTGCAGCAATAACGATGATGAAAGTATAAATTGTAAATACGATATCTAAAATATTTGCCAAAGCAATAATAAGATTTGCAATTAAAAACATGTATCCTCCTGAATTGAAAGCTCTTTAGCTCTTTTGCTTGCCTCCTGAACAGTTTTGAAAATTATGTCTTTAAGATTACTTTCAGCTAACACCTTAAGTCCAGCCTCTGTTGTACCCCCTGGTGATGTTACTTTCAGCCTTATTTTATCAGGCGGCATTCCACTGTCAAGCAGCTTTGCAGTGCCAATAACTGTTTGAACTATAAGTTCTTTTGCAATATCATCAGAAAATCCAAGCTCTGTTGCTACATTTATAAACTGTTCCACTATATAGCACAAAAATCCAGGTCCGCTTCCTGATAAGGCAGTAACAAGATTCATATAACTTTCAGGAAGTGTAAGCACTTTTCCAACACTCATGAAAATATCTCTTACCGGAGCTAAAATTTTCATCTCAAGGCACTCACATAAAGCAAGAACCGTCATTGATTCACCTACTGTTGCTGCAAAATTTGGCATTGCTCTGATAAGTTTGTCTGTTTTAAGATATTGCTTAATAAAATTAAGAGAAATTCCAGCAACTATTGACACAATAATATGCTTTTCAGAAACAAGATCTTTAATTTCTTCAAGAACCTCTCTTATATTCTGTGGTTTTATGGCCAGCACAATAATTGTTGATGAATTGACCACTTCTATGTTTGAAGCTGTTGTTTTAACTCCGTAACAGTTCTCAAGATATCTTCTTCTTTCTTCAACTGGTTCAGATACGATAATGTTTTTTTTCCCATCTTTAACGAGCCCTTTTATAAGAGCTTCTGCCATATTGCCTCCACCAATAAAGCCTGTCATTTTATTTTCCCTCCTCAATTTATTCTTGGCCCAAAAATGGCTGTGCCTATTCTTACCATAGTAGATCCTTCTTCTATTGCTACTTCAAAATCATTAGACATTCCCATTGAAAGTTCTTGTAATGGATATCCTTTTTGAGATAGCTCTTCTTTTATTTGCCTGAGTTTTCTAAAATAGGGTCTTGTATCTTCAGGGGTTACAAAATATGGTGGAATTGTCATCAGTCCTTCAATTTGTAAATACTTAAGCTTTTTAGATAGTTCCAATATTTCTTCTACTGCATCTTCGTTAATCCCATATTTTGTTTCTTCCTCAGATAACTTGACCTGAATTAAAGCTCTCTGAATTTTTTTAATTTTACTTGCCTCTTTATCTATTAATATTGCAAGTTTGTCTGAATCTACTGAATGAATTATTTCAAAAAGTCTTACAGCCTCTTTTACTTTATTGCTCTGAAGATGTCCTATCATATGCCATTTAATATTAAAATTAAATTCATTAAGTTTTTCAATTTTCTGTTTCGCTTCCTGAACTTTGTTTTCTCCAAAAACTCTTAACCCAAGATCAACCGATTCTATTATTTTATCAATTGGTTGAGATTTTGTTACTGCTATCAGTTTAATCTCCTCGGGATTTCTGCCTGATCTTAATGCCGCATAAGTTATTTTTTTAAAAACAGATGATATTCTTGCTGTAAGCATAATATAATACATTATACATGATTATGAATATCCTTGATAGACTTTCTTTAAGGTGGAAACTGATACTCATTTTATTATTACTCAATTTTAGTTTAATGTTCAGTTTATATATATTTTATAGTCAAACCGAAAAAAAACTATTAAAGGAAATAGAACGGCAAACTGCTGACCTTACAAAGGCTATTCAAATAGGAGTTGAAGAAGTTACTAAAGGAGGGTCAAATAAACTTACAGAGTATTTAAAAAAGCTTAATACAAAAGGAATAAGAGAAGTATCCATCATAAGCAATACTCAGGAGATTATAGCAAGCACAAACCCTCAAAACATAGGGAAACCCATAACTCATAGTAAAAAGGAGTTAATTATTAAAGCAGAGCTTGGCGAGCCTGTATTTGAAGAAGAGAATGTTTATAATGTGATAATTCCTGTAATAGCAGGCAATGTTCAGTATGGGTACATTCATCTAAGAATCAATAAAGATGATTTTTCTCATATTTTAAAAACAAATGCACTTAAAAGAATTCTTACAACTTTAACGATATTTTTTATAGGTATAGTGGTTACCTATATTATTTCTTTAAGATATACTAAACCAATTAATACTCTAACTGAGGCTGCAAAAAAAGTTGCTCAGGGAGATTTTAAATATAGACTTAATATTAATAGAAAGGATGAAATAGGTAAGATAGCAGAAAGTTTTAACTTCATGATTCAGAAACTTCAGGAAAACCAGATTTTACATGAAAGACTTAGAGAAGCAGAACATCTATCAGCAATTGGGCAACTCAGTAGAACAATTGCTCATGAAGTAAGAAATCCTCTTAATTTCATCAATTTAAGCATAGATCATCTAATAGAAAAGTTACAAAAACAAGAATTGGACTCTGACAACTACATAAAGCTTCTTGAGAATATGAAACAGGAAATTTACAGAGTTAATAATTTAATTACAGAATATCTTGAATATACAAGACCTCTAAAATTGAACAAAAAACTTGCAAGTATCATAGAGATAATAGAAGATGTTGTTTCGCTTGTTGAAGCGACCGCATCAAAATATGGGATTAATATTTATAAAGACTATGATGTTGATTTTACTCTTAATCTTGATGTAGATTTGATAAAAAGTTGCTTTTTGAATATAATTACAAATGCATTATATGCCATGAAAGATTCGGATATGAAAAATCTTTTTATCAAAACAGAACTTTCAGAAGACAATCTGTTGATAAAAATATCTGATACTGGATCTGGAGTACCTGAAGAGTATATAGATAAAATTTTCGAGCCATTTTTCTCAACTAAAAAAGGAGGACTCGGGCTGGGGCTTCCGTTATCAAAGAGAGTTATTGAGGAACATGGAGGTAAAATAGAGTTTTCAAGCAGGCAAGGTAATGGTAGTGAAGTAAAAATTTATATACCGGTTTAACATATAAAGATATGACAACAATACTTATAGTTGATGATGAGATTTTGCAGAGAGAGATTCTGTTAACCATTCTTTCTGAGGAAGGGTATAATGTTCACTCTGCTTCTTGTATAGAGGAAGCTCGAAAAATAATTAATGAATCGTTTCCTGAAATAATCCTCACTGATCTTAAGCTTGGAAGTCAGGATGGAATGGAGATCCTCAATAATCTTCCGGATGAACCATTTCGACCTGCTGTAATTGTGATCACTGCTTTTGGTACAATATCCTCTGCTGTGAATGCTATTAAAAAAGGCGCATTTGACTATCTCACAAAACCTCTTGATAAAGAAGTACTTCTTGTTACTGTAAGAAAAGCAGAAGAGAGAATGAATCTGATTAAAGAGAATCTGATGCTTAGAAAGGAACTTTACGATAAATTTAAAATTGATGGAATTATAGTCAAATCTAAAAAAATGCTTCAGATCATTGATATAGTTAAAAAAGTAACTCCGACAAATGCTACTGTGCTTATATATGGAGAAAGCGGAACAGGTAAAGAACTTATTTCAAGAGCAATTCATTACAATTCGCCAAGAAAGAATAAACCATTTATTGCAATAAACTGCGCAGCAATACCTGAGACATTAATTGAGAGTGAACTTTTTGGATACGAAGCAGGCGCTTTTACTGGAGCAAATACAAGAAAAATAGGGCTCATTGAAGCTGCTGATAAAGGTACTCTTTTCCTCGATGAGATTGCTGAACTTCCGATTACAACACAATCTAAACTGCTCAGAGTGCTTCAGGATAAAGAGATACGAAGAATAGGAGGAAAGGATATCATAAAAGTTGATGTCAGAATTATTGCAGCAACCAACAAAAACCTTGCTGATGAAGTTGTAAGTAATCGTTTCAGAGAAGATCTTTACTACAGGTTGAAGGTTGTAACAGTTGAACTTCCAGCACTGAGAGAAAGAAAAGAGGATATTCCAGATCTTGTTCACTTTTTCATAGAAAAATATTCTAAAGAATTTGGTAAACGAATTAATGGAATAGATGAAAAAGCAATGGAGGCAATTTTAAATTATTCATGGCCTGGCAATATAAGAGAACTTGAAAGTGTTATTGAAAGAGCAATAATAATATGCGACAAAGATAAAATTACAATTGATGATATTCAGGATGAATTAAAAGTTACAAAATGCAAAAATATTTTTGATATCAATATACCTGATGAGGGCATAAATTATGAAGAACTTGAAAAAGAACTATTAAAAAAAGCATTGATTAAATCAAATTTTGTTATTGCACAGGCTGCTAGACTACTGGGCATGAGTTATGATACATTCTGGTATAGATTGAAAAAATTCGGACTTTCAGAAAATATTCGTGAAATGACGAAAAACTTTGTGAAATGACGAATCTAATTAATAACTGTAAATATAAAATAATTTATAAAACAAAGGGTTTTAATATGGCATCAAACTTGATTAACTCCATAAGGTATGGAGCTAAAAACTGAAATCCCTTTAGTAAAAAATTAAAAAAGAAAGGAGGTGAAGAATAAGATGAAGAAAATTATAGCAGTAGTAATGGCTTTGGTGTTCGCTCTTACAGTAACAGCAGCATTTGCTCAGCAGCCTGCTGCCAAACCAGCTGAACCAGCAAAACCAGCTGAACCAGCAAAAAAACCTGCTAAGGAAACAGTTAAAAGTATCACAGGTGAGGTTACAGCTGTTGACACAGTTGGCAAAACCGTCACAGTAAAAAGCGCAAAACAGGAACTCACAATAGGAGTAACTGACGAACAGATTAAAGATGTTAAAGCTGGTGACAAGGTTGCAGTAAAATATTCCGAGAAAGACGGAAAGCTTACAGCAAAAAGCGTAAAGAAAACCGCAGCAAAGAAAGCTGAGAAAAAAGATATGAAGAAAGACGAGAAGAAAACTGACAAGAAACAGTAAAAGCTTTCTTTAATTAAAAGGTTGGAGAAGATTAATCTTCTCCAACCTTTTTTATTTTATATTTCAACGCCTCTTTTCCTTAATTCTTCTAATTTTTTTTCTCGACAGGTTTTACATCTGAATTCAGGTTCAGGATCATTCAATCTGTCATAGTTTTTTGTTTTAACAACTCTGTAACCTTCACATATCTGTCCGCAATCAACACATCTTACATTTTCTCTAATCTGCCAGAGCGGATAGAATGCTGGAATTTTAAAATGAGATTTAAATATTGCTTTGTCAATAAACCAAAAAACATTGGCAAGTAAAAACTGATTAAGCAGAAATGCAGGAATAGTGTGAATTCCCAAATAATCACTCAATAAAAATTGTAGTAATGCTCCAGCTATGCCAGAAAGAACAATCCAGCGTCCAAATACATAAACAAACCATGTTTTCATAATTTATCCTCCATGCTAACATGTTAATTTTAAAGGCAATATAATTTTTTAGTGTAACATTTTCCTTAATTTCATCAGAAAAGGCACAGCAATAAGCTGAAAAATGACTGTAAAATATTATTCAAAATTATATAAAAATAATCCCTATATTAAAAAATGATAAATGGATATGTTAGAATCATCAGTGTTTTATAGACTAATTGCAACAGTTTTTTTTATTGGATACTTTCCTATTGCTCCAGGAACTGTGGCTTCAGCTTTTGCTATGATTTTTATCGGCCTGACTAAGCCCTCCGATACTTTAATTATATATATATTAATAATTTCGTTTTTTTTAGGTATTCTTGCATCTAAGAAGGTTGAAGAAAAAACAAAGAAAAAAGATCCTTCATATATTGTAATTGATGAATTTGCAGGTTATTGTACATCTGTGATTTTTCTTCCTGTTAACTGGCAGACTTTAATTGCTTGTTTTGTTTTTTTTCGTTTTTTTGATATTATAAAACCAACTCCAATAAGACAGATTGAAAGAAAATTAAGTGGTGGAATAGGAATTATGATGGATGACATAATAGCCGGTTTGATGACAAATCTTTTATTGAGAATTTTTTTGATGTTATGATATTTTATGCGAACTTTTATAGCCATAAAGGTCCCTGAAAATATAAGAAGTTTTTTTACAGAACTCATGCCAGTTAAAACTCTGCTTGAAGGAATCAGCATTGTTCATAAGGATAACTTTCATATTACCTTAAAATTTCTTGGAGAGATTGAAGAAATGTTAATTTCTGAAATAAAACAGACTTTAATAAGCATTGCAGATGAAACTTCCTCTTTTACTCTTAAGATAACCCATCCTGGTGTCTTTCCTGATCCTTTAAAGCCACGAGTAATATGGATGGGTATAGAAAATAACTCTGCTCTCATAGAACTGGTAAAAAAGATTGAAGAAAATCTGGAAAAATCAGGTTTCCAAAGAGAAACAAGAAACTTCAAATCTCATATAACTCTTGCAAGAGTTAAAAATTTTAGAAATGGTAAATACTTATTTGAAAAGATTGAGAAAAATTTTAAAAATAAAATCCAGTCCGTTGCTTTAAAGGAAGGAATTTCTGATTATCAATTCAACGTAAAAGAGTTTGTTTTAATGAAGAGCACATTAACTCCACATGGCTCAATTTATTCGGTTTTAGAACGGTTTCCTTTGACCAAATAGATAAATGGTATAATAAAAAAAAGTTTAAGAGGTGTTTTATGAACAAAGAAAAGTTAAAAACATTGGAAATTGCTATATCTCAAATTGAAAAAAATTTTGGCAAGGGTGCTATAATGCGTCTTGGGACAAAGGAAGCTCAGGAGGTTCAGGTTATTCCAACAGGTTCAACATCACTTGATATAGCTACAGGTGTTGGTGGATATCCTCGTGGAAGGGTTATAGAGATTTTCGGTCCTGAGTCATCTGGTAAAACAACACTTGCTCTTCATGCCATTGCAGAAGCACAAAGAATGGGTGGAATTGCTGCTTTTATAGATGCTGAACATGCCCTTGATGTTAATTATGCCTCAAAACTTGGTGTTGATATAGAAAATCTTCTTATAAGCCAGCCTGATACAGGAGAACAGGCTTTAGAGGTAACGGAAACTCTTGTTCGTAGTGGTGCGGTTGACATTATAGTTGTTGATTCAGTGGCTGCTCTTGTTCCAAAAGCTGAGATAGAAGGAGAGATGGGAGACAGTCTTCCAGGGCTCCAGGCCAGGCTTATGAGTCAGGCATTGAGAAAACTGACAGCAGCAATATCAAAGTCTCAGACAGCTGTTATGTTTATTAACCAGATAAGACAAAAAATAGGGGTTATGTTTGGAAATCCAGAAACAACTCCAGGTGGAACAGCATTGAAGTTTTATGCATCAATGAGGCTTGATATAAGAAAAATAGATACGCTTAAAGAAGGTCAGGAAGCAACAGGTGGAAGAGTAAGAGTTAAAGTCGTTAAAAATAAGGTTGCGCCTCCATTCAAACAGGCAGAGTTTGATATTTATTTCAATGAGGGAATTTCAAAAACTGGTGAGGTTCTTGATCTTGCAGTAGAAAAGGGAATTATAGAGAAATCTGGTGCATGGTATAGTTATAATGGCTCCAGGATTGCTCAGGGAAGAGAAAATTCAAAGGAATATTTAAAAACACATCCAGAAATCTTTAATGAAATTTATAAAAAAGTTGTTGAGGCATATGGATTAAAACAGCCAAAGGTTCAGGAAGGTGAAAACACAACTGAATGAGGCACTTAAAATCGCAATAAGGTTGATTAGCCAGAGAGATAGAACAGAAGAAGAAATTAAAAAACGTCTTGAAAAAAAAGGTATTTCTGAGAAAGATATAACTGAAACAATCCAATATCTGAAGCAAAAAGGATTTATAGATGACAGGAAATTTGTACATAAAGCAGAGAAAATAGCTGAAGATAGATTTCTTGGGAAAATTGGGTTGCAAAATTATTTAATGAAAAAAGGAATTCATAAAGAACTTATTGATACTCTTCCTGATATTGATGAAACTAATATAGCGTTGCGACTTATTGAACGAAAAAAGTATCTAATAAAAGATGCATCAGTTGAGAAGAAAAAGGCAAAAATAGCAGGTTTTCTCCTAAGAAGAGGATTTTCATGGGATACAGTTAATAAATGTTTAAAATCATTTGAGAAAGGAGGAAGTTGAAATGAGATTTTTAATTGTTTTATTCGTTGCAGTTTTTATTTTTGGTTGTGCTTCTTCTTCTGTAAGATATACCTCTGAGGAAATTAAAGACTATCCACCTGAGATTCAGGAAAGAATTGCTAAGGGAGAAATATCTCTTGGAATGACAAAAGAACAGGTAAGATATGCATGGGGACCACCTTCCTCTACAAGAGTTCTCACTCCTGAAAAAGGTAAGCAGAGGGAGGAATGGGTTTATTCTTCTTCTCTTGGAATTTTAAAATCAAGGCTTATTTTTGTTAATGGTAAATTAGCATATATCATAAGCAATGAGCAGAAAATTGTCAATGAGGAGTAATAGATGCAAAGTTCTGAAATAAGACAGCTATTTCTGGACTACTTCAAAAGAGGATTTTTATGGGATACAGTTAATAAATGTTTAAAATCATTTGAGAAAGGAGGAAGTTGAAATGAGATTTTTAATTGTTTTATTCGTTGCAGTTTTTATTTTTGGTTGTGCTTCTTCTTCTGTAAGATATACCTCTGAGGAAATTAAAGACTATCCACCTGAGATTCAGGAAAGAATTGCTAAGGGAGAAATATCTCTTGGAATGACAAAAGAACAGGTAAGATATGCATGGGGACCACCTTCCTCTACAAGAGTTCTCACTCCTGAAAAAGGTAAGCAGAGGGAGGAATGGGTTTATTCTTCTTCTCTTGGAATTTTAAAATCAAGGCTTATTTTTGTCGATGGTAAACTCACAAACATCATAAGCAGCAATGACAGGAAAATTGTCAATGAGGAGTAATAAATGCAAAGTTCTGAAATAAGACAGCTATTTCTGGACTACTTCATCTCAAAGGGACATGAACTTGTTAATAGCTCTCCACTGATTCCACGAGATGATCCAACACTTCTTTTTACAAATGCAGGAATGGTTCCTTTTAAAAGAATTTTTCTTGGGGAAGAGAAGAGACATTATAGTAGAGCTACAAGCTGTCAGAAGTGTATGCGTGCTGGCGGAAAACATAGTGACCTTGAAAATGTTGGATTCACTGCAAGGCATCACACATTTTTTGAGATGCTAGGTAATTTCTCTTTTGGTGATTACTTTAAAAGAGAGGCAATTATTTTCGCATGGGAACTTCTAACAGAGTATTTCAAGCTCCCGAAGGAGAAGTTATGGGTTTCAATATACAAAAACGATGATGAAGCTGCTCAGCTGTGGGAAAAGGATATAGGACTTTCACGAGAAAGAATTGTTCCACTCGGAGAAAAAGACAATTTCTGGCAGATGGGAGATACAGGTCCATGCGGACCATGTTCAGAGATAATAATTGACCAGGGTGAAGAATTTGGATGTCATCGTGCTGACTGCTCTGTTGGATGTGACTGCGATAGATTCCTTGAACTGTGGAATCTTGTTTTCATGCAGTACAACAGGGATGAAAAAGGCAATCTCACACCACTTCCAAAGCCAAGCATTGATACTGGAATGGGCCTTGAGAGAATTACAGCTGTGAAACAGGGTAAAGAAACAAATTTTGATACCGACCTCTTTTCTCCCATTATTTCTGAAATTTGTTTATTGTTAAATGTCAATTATAAAAAGGATAGAAAAACCGATATTTCAATAAAAGTAATTGCAGACCATATAAGAGCAACAACATTTCTGATAGCTGAAGGATTGATTCCTTCAAATGAAGGCAGAGGATATGTTTTAAGAAGAATTATAAGAAGAGCTGCAAGACATATAAAACTTCTTGGGTATGACAGGCCTGTTTTTTACAGATTTGTTGAACCTGTTACAGCAATACTTGGAGAAGCTTATCCTGAGATTTTATCTGAAAAAATGAGAGTTGAAAAAATTATAAAAATAGAAGAAGAACGTTTCATGCAGAGTCTTGAAAAAGCACAGCAGGTTTTTGACGGAATTCTTGTGAATCTTAAAAAAACAGGTTCGAAAATAATTCCAGGAGAAGATATTTTTAGACTCTATGATACATTCGGATTACCATTTGATTTAATAAAGGAAATGGCTGCTGACAGTGAACTTTCACTGGATGAAACAGGTTTCCAGCGTGAACTTGATAAACAACGTAAGCGTGCACGAGCAGCACAAAAAGGTGAAGAAGTAGGTGTAAGTGAAGTTTACAAACAGGTTTTAAAGGTAAAGCCAGAAGATGTTACATTCATCGGATATACAGACTATGAGGTAGAAACCACTGTATACGCAATTGTAAAGAACGGTAAAGTTGTCAAAGCTCTTCAGAAAGGGGAGGAAGGTGAAGTTTTTCTTGTCAAAACTCCATTTTATGCTGAATCAGGAGGTCAGGTTGGTGATACAGGAGTAATTTTTGCACCGACTGGCAGGTTAGAAGTTTTCGATACAAAAAAAATCTCTGGGTTACACAGTCATAAAGTTAGAGTAATTGAAGGGGTTATCAAGGAAAGAGATAAAGTTTTTGCAAAGATTGATATTGAAAAAAGAAAAGCAATAATGAGAAATCACACCGCAACTCATCTACTTCACAGTGCATTAAGAACAGTGCTAGGTGACCATATAAAACAGTCTGGTTCACTTGTTGCACCTGACAGATTTAGATTTGACTTCACACATTTTGAAGCAGTCAATGATACACAATTAAGAGAAATTGAAGCTATCGTCAATGAAAAGATATTGGAAAATCTACCGGTTCAGATAGAGACAAAATCTCTTCAGGAAGCTTTAAATGAGGGTGTTATAGCACTTTTTGAAGATAAATATGAAGATGTTGTGCGGGTGGTTAAGATTCTTGGATTCAGCAAAGAACTTTGTGGAGGAACTCACTGCAGTCACACAGGCGAAATCGGGAGTTTTTATACAGTTTCAGAAAGCTCTGTTGCATCAGGAATAAGAAGAATTGAGGCTATAACAGGCATGGAGGCATTCAGGTATGTAACCGCAATTAGAGAACAGTTACAGGATATATCTTCAATGCTCAAATCAGCAGAACCCGTCAGAGCAGTTGAAAGACTTATAACAGAGCTTAAAGAAAAACAACAAGAGATTGATACATTGAAAAACAAACTTGTAAGTCAGAATCTCGATGACATTATTAAGAAAGCAAAAGAAGTGGATGGAGTGAAAGCTCTGGCTGTAAAGCTTGAAGGTATGGATGCTCAATCTCTGAGAACACTGTCAGATAAACTTAAAGAAAAACTGCATCCAGCAGTGATTTTACTGATTTCAAAAGTCAATGGACAGGCTGTATTACTCCTTTCTGTTACCAGCGATATCACAAATAGATACGATGCAGGGAAAATCTTAAAACAGATAACACAGACAGTTGGCGGAAAAGGTGGTGGTAGACCTGATATGGCACAGGGTGGATGTCCTGATGGAGATGATGTGAATAAGGTAGTAGAAATATTTTATAAAATGATTAAAAAGCATTAGGAGGGCTTATGGCATTAAATGAATTATTTAAAAATATGATTTTTGCATGTTTTGGCATGCAGGAGATGTTAAAAGATTTTGTATCTGAGCTTGTAAAAAAAGGCAAGATGAGTGATTCTGAAGCAGCAAAAGTAATCAATGAGTTCATATCAAAGTCTGAAGAAGCTAAGGAAAATTTCAAAGAGAGCATTAAAGAAATAATCCAGAAAACCCTGCAAGGAATGAACTTGCCAACCAGGGATGAAGTTGACAATCTGAAATCACTGATTAATGAGCTTAATGTAAGAATCGCAAAGATTGAAGAAAAGCTTAAAGATTAAAAGGAGATTTCATACTGAATAAAAGCGAGCTTTTAAGACATATTCCATCCGTTGATAGAATTTTAAAAAATGAAGACATACAACAGCTTTTAAACAAGCATCCACATCCTGTTGTTCTTGAATGCGTAAGAGCAGTTCTTGATAGATGGAGAGATAATATTCTAAGTGGATCTATTACAGTAATTGATAAAAAGAAAATAGTTGGAGAGATAAAAGAGACAATTAATAGAAATAAAAAGTACTCTCTTACGTCAGTTATAAATGCAACAGGAGTAGTGATCCATACAAATCTTGGCAGAGCAATTCTTGCTGAAGAAGCAATAAAGCATGTAGTTGAGACTGCCACATCATACTCAAATCTTGAGTATGATCTTGAAAAGGGACAAAGAGGAAAAAGATACTCTCACATTGTTAATGCAATAAAAAAAGTTGTTGATGTTCCTTCTGCGGTTGTTGTGAATAATAATGCTGCAGCTGTTTTTATATGTCTTAACAGTCTCGCCAGAGGAAAAGAGGTGATAGTTTCTCGTGGAGAGCTCGTTGAGATTGGCGGTTCATTTAGAATTCCTGATGTCATGGCTCAGTCAGGAGCGGTGCTAAAGGAAGTTGGAACAACTAATAAAACGCGAATCAGTGATTATGCCTCTGCAATAAATGAAAATACGGCTCTTTTGCTTAAAGTGCATAAATCTAACTTCAAAATTACCGGTTTTACAGAAGAAGTCTCAGTAAGCAACCTTGTGACACTCGGTAAAGAAAAAGAAATTCCAGTTATGGTTGACCTCGGAAGTGGCTGTTTTATTGATCTTAAAAAGTACGGATTTCATGATGAGCCTTCAATTCAGCACATTTTATCAGAAGGTGCTGATATAGTGACATTCAGCGGAGATAAGCTTCTTGGCTCAGCTCAGGCTGGATTTATCCTGGGAAAATCTGAGTTTATTGAAATAATATCAAAAAATCCTCTTATGCGTGCATTACGAGTTGATAAAATGACTCTTGCAGCGGTTGAAGCAACTCTAAGACTATATCTTGATGAAAGGAAAGCTATAGAACAAATTCCCACATTAAGAATGATCCTGGAGGATACAGAATCAATAAAAAAGAGAGCAACAACACTATGTAAAAGACTAAAAAAAGAGGGAATTTACGCTTACACTAAAGAAGATATTTCCATGCCAGGTGGAGGCTCTCTTCCAGAATCCGGTGTAAAAACTTATGTTGTTGCAGTAAAGCCTAATCAAGTACCGCAGGAGTTTACAAAGAAATTGAGACAAGCAGAACCACCTGTAATTGCAAGAATAAAGGATGATTTGGTTATTTTTGATGCAAGAACCATTCAGGAAAAAGAGATTCCTCTGATTGTGATAGCTGTAAAACAATCTTTAACTATATGAATTTAGCTAAACAGTATCAGGAAGTAGAAAAAAAAATACTTCATCCAAAAGCCTGTCTGAGCTCAAAGACAAAGGGCAGACTTAAACCAGAGATAGAGGATGATGTGAGAACTCCTTTTCAGCGTGATAGAGATAGAATAATACACAGTAAGGCATTCCGTCGTCTTAAACACAAAACTCAAGTTTTCTTCTCTCCTCAGGGTGACCATTACAGAACTCGCATTACTCATGTACTTGAAGTTTCACAGATAGCAAGAACAATTGCAAGGGCTTTGCGACTTAACGAAGATCTTACAGAGGCAATATCACTTGGACACGATCTTGGACACACTCCATTCGGTCATGCAGGAGAGGCAATACTTCGACAACTTCATCCAGGAGGTTTCGAACATTATGAACAGAGCCTGAGAGTTGTTGATATCCTGGAAAAAGATGGCAAGGGTCTAAATCTTACATTTGAGGTAAGAAACGGAATTCTTAAACATTCAAAGGGAAGAGGAGAAATCTTAAGTGAAGAACCTGCTACTCTTGAAGGACAGATTGTAAGAGTTGCTGATGTGATTGCTTATCTCAATCATGACCTTGATGATGCCCTAAGAGCTGGAATAATTAAAAAAAATGATATACCAGAGGAATTTTTAAAGGTTTTTGGTAACAGGCATTCTAAAAGAATAGACACAATGGTCAGAGATGTCATTTTTACAACTATAGATAACAATTATGAAAAGATATTACTATCCGAAGGAATTGAAGAAATGGTTTATCGCTTTCGTGATTTTCTCTTTGAAAGAGTTTACTATAATGACAGTGTTATAAAAGAGTTTGAAAAGGCAAAAAAAATGCTTTCATGCCTTTATAATCACTATCTTGAACATCCTGATCTTATAAGAGCGAATGAACTTTCAGAACAGGAGCTACACAGGAAAATATGTGATTTCATTGCCGGAATGACAGATAGATATGCACTTTACACTTTTGAAAATATCTTTATCCCTAAAAGTTGGGCTGTTTCTGAATGATTGCAGGTATTGGTGTAGATATTGTTTCGGTTGAACGAATTAAAAAGCTTTATGAAAAGTTCAGCATGCGATTTTTAAATAGAGTTTTTAATGAAAGAGAAATTCATTACTGTTTCAGACATTCAAATCCATTTCCTCATCTTGCAGCCCGCTTTGCAGCTAAAGAAGCTTTAATTAAAGCATTTAGAAAATCGGCTGGATTAAGACTTAAAGATATTGAGATTATTAGCAATGTTGACGGTTCACCGGATATCGTTTTGCCAGAAGCATTCAGGGAAAGAATTTTTCTATCTATATCTCATGAACAAAACCATGCAATTGCCTTTGTAGTAGTGAGCAATGAAAATTAAAAAAATACGACAATAACAGAAGTGGAAACTTTGTTGATTATCTTTCTTTATAAGAGCATGTTAAAAACAAATTTAATTTATTTTATACCTGTATATTAAATTTGTTATAAACTAAGAAAATGTAAACATGATAAATCAAAAAAATTTTTTACTTTTAATTTTAGTAATAATTTCGATAATTATTATTAAATCGTATTTTCAACCTATTGAATCTTATCAAGAAGCACGAAAAGCTCTTATAGTAAAAGAAACCTCAAATGGCTCTTTTTGGTTTCCAACTTATAATGGAGTACCCTACTGCACCAAACCACCTCTGTCAACATGGATAAGTATTCCATTCTTTAAACTATTTTCTTTTCTTGAAAATGGCGAAGTTTTTTCTTTAAGGTTAGTTTCCATTTTTTGTTATATTCTTCTAGCAATAAGTTTATACTTTTTTTTAGAAAAGGATTTAAATAAAGTCATTTTAAGTTTTTTGATACTGTTTGGCTCATACAGATTTTTAAGTTTTATTTCACGCATTGATTTAGAGCCATTATTTATATTATTTAGCTTTTTTATGATATGCAGTGGCTATCTCTATATTAAAAAGAATTCAGATCGTTATAGAATGATGTTTTATCTATTTCTTGGACTGACTTTCATGATAAGAGGTCCATTAAACTGGTTTATTATTCCAGCTTTAATAATTTATGGATTGTTATACAAGGAAAAGAAAATTTTCAACTTATTAATATATCCTTTAGGTTGGCTTATCTCTTGTTTAATTATACTGCCCTGGTATGCTTCTGCTTATTTAAAATTTGGAAGTGCATTTTTTGATGAATTTTTAGGTATAGATATAGGTGACAGACTTACCGCTTCTGAGAAATCTCCATTTTATTATTACTTTAAAGCATTAATTGTTAATTTCTGTCCTTATTTTCTTTTACTTTTTGTAAGTATAATCAAATTCAAACAAGAGTTTTTAAAGCAATTAAAAGATAAAAAATTAGGTTTCGTGTTAGTTTTAGCATTGATACCTGTAATTTTATTAAGCTTTACTGGACAGAAGTATGATAAATATTTACTTTATTTATATCCATTATGGTCTTTAGTCTTTCTGATTATGCTCTCAAAATATTACTCATACAGATTTTTAAAAAATCTTTCTCTTATTATATTTTCCGTCACTTTTTTGGCTTATTTCATTGTAGAAATTTATAATCTTAAAGAAAGATCATATAAAATTGAGTTGTTAAAAAATAGCATAATAAATACACACAATATCGTTTTCTGGGAAAAAGAAAATCCTCTGATGGTTTTTTATTATAATAAACCTGTTAAAGTAGTAAAAAATAAAAATGAATTATTGAGTTATGCACAAAAAAATAAAATAATTTCTCCGGAGATTATTCCATGGTCAACAGTAGAAAAAGTAATTTTGGACCCTTATAAAAATGAAAAGTGGTATATATTAACTATAAAGAAAAATTAGGCATCACCTGTAACCTTTCTCACAAAAAGACAATTTTTTGAGGCTTTATCTAAATTGTTTAAAAAAAGCATATTCTGAAGTTGAGTTAAATAATTTACCTGATTTTGAGATTTATATTCTCTGAATTTTTGAACTCTGTTTTTTAATAAATTTTAAATGTTATGGTCAATAAATTCTAAGAATAAAAAATACCTTGACTGCTCCAAAATTTTTTGATAAAGTTTAGTATGTTAAAGAATGAAATTATTCAGATTTTAAAAGAAATACCTCTTTTTAAGGCTCTTTCCGAAGAACATCTATTGAAAATTTCTAATGAGTTCAATATAAACAAACTAAAAAAAGGGAAAACTATATTTTATCAGGAAGATGAAAGTACAGATCTGTATATTGTTCTTGAAGGAGCCGTGAAAGCATGTCTCATCGATCCTGAAGGTAAAGAACTTATGCTAAATATTTTAAAAAAAGGAGATTTTTTTGGAGAACTGAGTCTTCTTGACGGCAAACCAAGATCAGCTACAACTATAACAGTTGCCGACTCTGTAGTTGGCATTTTAAAAAGAGAAAAATTTCTTACTTTACTTAACAATAATCCAATAATTGCTATATCACTACTGTCTGCAATAGTTGATAGAATCAGGATGACCGATGACATGCTCAGTTCCATGGCATTTTTAGATGTAAGCAGAAGAATAATTAAATTTCTTTTAAATACTGCTCAAAAAGAAAGTAAGATGACTGAAAATGGATTGATAAAAATAAAAAAAATTACCCACAAAGAACTAGCTTCATGTACAGGAGCATCAAGAGAGGCTGTGACAAAAGCTTTGAAGATTTTAAAATTTCGTGGCATTCTTATTGAAAAAAACGAATTTTTATTTATTTCAAAAGATATTGAACTCTAGTTCAATTCAATTAAAAAGGAAGGTACACTATGGAAAAAAGCAAAGGATTTTTTAAAACACTCTTTGATCTTTCATTTGAAAAATTTATTACTCCTCGAGTTATCAAACTGCTTTTTATATTTGCTATTGTAGTTTTTGGTTTTATAGCATTTATGACTTTGATGAGTGGAATAAGTATCTTGAAATATTCAGTGCGTGGTTTAATTCTTGTTGCCATTTCTCCTGTCATATTTATATTCGGAGTCATCTCATCAAGAGTCTCACTTGAATTAACTATGGTTTTATTCAGTATGGAATCAAATGTATCTGAGATTTTAAAGATCAAACAGCAGCAATCTGATAATAAAAATTAAAGATAATAAAATATGTTTAACTTATTGAAATAGGAATATAATTAAAACTCTTAATGGTATTATTTGAGACTAAAAATTCATGTGAAAATTACCTTTACATGCTTTTTATTTAATAGTATTCTCAAGTTAAGGATAATGAAAGGGGGTTAAAGATGAAGTCTAGATATTTTATCTTTATAGTTTTTATAGTTTCATTTTTAGTGTATGGATGTGCATCAAAAGAAGTTGCAAGATGTACTTTACCGGAAGACAATTCAGAACATCACTATTTTTCAGGGATGAAAGCTCTTGAAGAGGGTAAAACTGATTTAGCCATTGAAAAGTTTGAAAGGGCTTTATACTGCGAACAGAATTTTTCAAAGGCTCATTCAGGAATTGCTATTGCAAGGGCTCAAAAAGCGAAGTTAATCAAAGATACTGAATTTAGAACATTAGAATTCCAGCGGATTGAAAATGAACTAAAACTTGCCAAAAAGATGACTAAACAGCCTGAAGAAGAGTTCGATTACTACATTGCTCAAATTAGAGTTTATACAGCATTGAAAACAAACTCTCCTGAACAGGTTGAAAGTTCGTATTTTGATGCAATTGATCTTAATATTGATGAAAATAAACTTGGCTATTATCAAGGTAAAGAAGCAGCTCACTACTTTATGGGTCTATTTTATCTGGAATCTCTTGCTTTTCAAAAGGCAAAAGATAAATTTGCAGCGGTTTTAAATGCAAAAAAAGAAAGTAAATGGAATGAAAAAGCAGACAGAGCATGGAAAAAAACAGATAAAATTGTCCGAGCCATAGCCGGAATTACTATTGGGAACGTCGGTAAAAAAATAGCTATTCAGGATAGTATCACAAGAGCTGACCTAGCAGCCCTTCTTGTTAATGAATTAACAATTGAAAAACTTTTTGCAGGAAAAATTTCTGCTCAATCTCAAATTGAAAAAATAAAACCAGAATTTATTCCTGCGGATATAATTAACCATCCCTTTAAAAAAGAGATATTAACAATTCTCAAATGGAAAATAAGAGGCTTTGAGCCAACATATGATGAAACAACAAAGGCTTATCTTTTTAAGCCTGATGAGATTGTTAAAAAGGCAGAGATGGCTCTGATACTGGAGGATATACTTATAAAATTAACAGGAGATGAAAAAATTGCAACAGCTTTCCTTGGTCATGAAAAATCGCCTTTTCCTGATGTAAAAACAACATCGCCAATTTACAATGCTGTTATGAATATGATTACCAGAGGAATTATGGAAGCTGAACTGTCAGGAGAGTTCAACCCTGATAAAGCTGTTACAGGAGCAGAAGCAATTCTTGCAATTCGCATGTTTAAACAAAGATTAAATATTTAATAAAAAAACTAATAAGGAGGACATCATGAAAAAACTTTTAGTTTTAATTTCATCAATTTTTGTGATAACTGCATTGGCAATTGCACAGCAGGATACAGCACCAGTTTCTCAGGATAGGATTGTTTCGACATTTGAGAAAGCCAATCAGTGGCTTGGAAAAAACAATCTCAGCATTACAACTTCACCTGAGCAGGCATTTTTAAACGATTATATAGTTGTTGCAGCAGAAGGGCTTCCTTCACCAACTGCAAAAACAGCTGCGCAGAAAAGGCTTACAGCTGAAAGAGCTGCCACCACTATTGCATACCGTCAGCTTGCAGAGCTCATTGATGGAGTTGCTGTTGTTGGAGATACTCTGGTGAAGGATACAGAGCTTCAGTATGATATTGTAAGAACAGCAGTTGCTGGATTTATCAAGGGTGCGCAAGTTGTCTATAAAGAGTGGGATTCTCAGGAAGAAGTAGCTCTTGTTATTGTGAAGATTGGGATGTCAGGTCCAGAAGGATTTGGAAGCCTTATGTATAAAAAAATCATTGGAGATCCGAAAATTAAGAGAAATGTAGTTGAATCTCATCCTGAACTGAAAGTAAAGCCTGTTAAACTTGAAGAAAATTATGATGGACTTATAATTGACGCAACATCTGTCAATTTCAGGCCTGCTCTTATAAACAGAATATTCACTTCAAAAGGTGAAGCAATCTATGACCCCTCAAAAGTAAGTCAGAAGGTTCTTATTGAGCAAGGTTGCGGAGAATACACAAACAGCATTGAAAAGGCAAAAGCTGCTCTTGAAAAGAGAGGTGTAACAAATCCTCTTGTGATAAAAGCTGCAGGTATAGTAACTCCATCTGACGTTCAGGTATCTGATGAAGATGCTATAAAAATATATTCTGCTAATCAGAAAACAAACTTCTTTGCAGGGGCAAAAGTAGCATTTGTGCTTAAATAGAAGTTTTAAAAGAGGAATATAATGAAAAAAACAATATTTTTATCCATAATTCTAGCATTATTTTTTACCTGTGCTTATGCTCAGGACAAATATGAAAAAATTACTAATGTATCCATAATCCTTGAACAAACAAAAGAGATAGAACCGGACATTTTAGCTATGCGCTTAGAGGTAAGTGTAATAACACCAAAAGAAACAGAGACTATTAATATACTGGGTGCAATTGATAAGGCAATAAAAAATCTCAATTTAGATTATAAAGGTGGAAAATACTCTGTTTACAAAAGATGCTGGTGGGAAAAAGACAAACAGAAATGTCAGGGATACAGAGGGGAAATTGAATATATATTTGAACTTAAAGATGCTAATGCTCAGAATCAAATTTTTGAGACTCTAGAACGTTTTAAAGACAAATATGGAGAAGAAATGAATTTCACAGTGTCAGAACCACAATGGATAGTTTCCAAGAAAAATACTGCGAAAATTGAGAATGAATTAAAGCTTGAAGTTATTGATACTGCGAAAGATTTTTCAGAAAAGGTATCTAAAAAACTTGGCAAAACCTGTTATATCTCAAACCTAGATTATGAAATCAGGCGTCCTTCTTATGGAGCTGAACCTATTTTTCTAAAAACTAAGAACATTGAAGCTCCAGAACCAAAGAAAGAGGAATTAGTTATAGGTGTGAAAGTAAGCGTTAAATTGAACTGTAAATAAAGCTGGAGAATTAAAATGAAAAAATTTTTAATTTTTTTGTTTTTAATATTCAATCTGATTACAAATCATTATGTTAATGCTGACGAAGTAACAGAGAATAAGATTAAAAATTTTACATATCATTTAACCTTTGGTAACCATACAGTAACACTCAAAAATGGTGAATATAAAAAAAATTTTCCAGAGTACATGTATGTATGGATTGATCAATTTGTAATAAGAGATATAAATGGAGATAATTTATCAGATGCAGTTGTTATTCTTGGGCAAACTGGAGGAGGAAGTGGTGGTTTTTATGAAATAACAACTTTAATGACAAAAAAAAACAGTATTGTTCAAACAAACTCAGTTGTGTTAGGAGACAGAGTAGAGATCAATAAACTGGAGGTTAATGGTGGACATTTTAATGGACCCCCTCTCAGATTTGAGCCACCAGAAATCATTATTGATATGCTCACTCATAAAGAAAGTGATCCGAGTTGTTGTCCTTCAGAAAAAAAGACCAAGTGTTTTACTATCTTTAAAAATAAATTAATCTCCTGCGAAAAAGCACCACAACCAAGAATATTAAAAAAACCCGCAATTTATCTATACCCTGAGACAACTCAAAAAATAGATGTAAGTTTAAATATAAATGGAGAAATGACAGAAAGTATTCCCAAATATAATCAGGGATGGTCTGTAACAGTAACACCAGATGGCAAGATAAATGAAAAGTTTGACTACTTATTTTATGAAGCTAAACTTAGTAATCTTTGTGACCTTCCTGAGGAAGGATGGCTAGTTCCTTATGACAGACTTGAAGAATGGTTTGATAAATACTTAATTTTGCTTGGTCTTAATAAAAATGAAGCATCTGATTTTAAAAACTACTGGCTAAATAAGCTAAAAACTTCGGAATATTATATTATAAAAGTGTTAGACAGACAGTTTGTTGACAGAAATCTTAGCTTAAATGTAAAGCCCATCCCTCAAACTGTTATAAGAGTGATACTTTATTTTGAAGCTACTGATCAGTTCAGAAAAATAAAAGAACCTGATACAGTGACACCAGAAAGAAAAGGATTTACATTGGTAGAATGGGGAGGTATAGCTGAAGACATGAATGATGCAGATATAAAACTAAAATCGGCTTATTCATTTCTGCCGACTGATACGGGAACAATAGTGTTACGAGCTCTAAAAATTGAAGATCACAGAGTTTTTATAAAAATCAATACGGGTGGTTGCACTGATAAAAAAAGCTTAAGGGCTTATATAAAAAAGGTTGAGGGAGTAGACAGTCAGGTTTCTAACTACGAGATAATCTTTAAGAGAGAGACTGCTGATTTTTGTAAAGCATTTTTACCTGAGGGAGTGGTTATTGAATATGACCTAAAAAACGATTTTGATTTCAAGATGCCTTATACAATAGAGATAAAAAATCCTATTATTCCGATGAATAAAAATGAGCCATTTTTTATAATTTCTTCTATCAGAAATGAAATTCCTATAGAAATTAAAGAACATTCTTCTGAATCAGAGCACAATGAAATGACACTATTAAAAAAAGAGCTTATTGATGCAACAGTCAAGGCAATAGAACTTGAAATAGAGAGATATCGAGTATCCAATCATAAAGATAAAGAAAAGAAAATTGCTTATCTTCAAAAAGAGCTTGTTAAATTTAAAAAAATAAAAGCCGAAACCTATATCATAGGAAATTTTGAAGAAAATAATATTTTGGGAGATTCTCAAAAGTTTGGGCCACTTATACCACCAGAATTAAGGGAAATTGAGATTACAGTTACAAAAGGTTATAACTATGGCTCGATTCTGGAAATTAAAGGAATGACAAGATCAGGTCCTTTTTATCATATAGCAGGAATAAAATCTGGTGATTTTAAATATCTTACTCCAGGCAAATATAAGGTGTATCTAGTTTATAAGAGAGAATATTTCGGTCTCATACCTGACTATTATGTTTATATTGGTGAGAAGAAATAATGAAGGAGAAGATACAAAAAATTTTAACCATTTTTACTATACTTTTTCTTCCTTCTTTAATTTTTGCTCAACCCAAGACTGACGCAGAAAGATTATGGGAGCTTGGAGATAAAGCGTATCAAGAGAAAAGATATAAAGAAGCAATTTACTACTATGAACAGTCCCTTGCCAGATGTGGTGGCAACGATTATGAATGCTCTGCATCAAACTATAACGGTCTAGGATCTTCCTATGAGGATATGGGTAATGATGAAAAAGCATTATTCTATTATGAAAAAGCAATTGCTGCAGCGCGTAAACTCGACAATAAAGAATGGCTTGCTGATGATCTTTTTCTTGCTGGCTCAATTTATAATCGCAAGGCTATCGATTATGAAAAGGCTTATAGATATCTTTTGGAATCAAAAAAACTCTTCTCTGAACTTGCGATTAAAGACAGCCTTGCTATTGTATTTCATGAGCTTGGTAAGTCAGCAAGAGCACTTGGAAAGTATGAAGAAGCTATTCAGAGCTTTAATGAATCAGCAAGGCTTTATAGAGAAAAAGGAGATCACTTTTCCATAGGCGCCAATATGAGTCAGATTGGTTTAGTCTATTCAAAAATGGGTCAATATGAAAAAGCACTTTCATATTATGAAGAGTCATTAAAGATTGCAAAGCAATATAAAAATTATGAAGCAATGTCTATTGCAATGAGGGAGATAGCTGATGCATACTTCGATCTTCATTATCAAGATAAAGCCATCTCTTACTACCTGGAAGCAATAGAGATTCAGAAAAAACACAGTCTTAAAGGTGAACTTGGAATAACCTTGAATAATCTCGGGACTCTTTATATGGATCTTGGCAGGTATGAAAAAGCATTATCTCAGTATATAGAATCTCATAAAATATCAGAGGAACTTAATGATAAAGCAACGAAGGCTACAAATCTTAACAATATTGGTCAAGTATATGCAAAACTTGGTATGTCTGATAAAGCATTGGCTTACTATCAACAATCTCTCGAAATTGAAAAACAGCTGAAACGACCTGATTATTTAGCATATGTTTTAAATAATATAGGGATGGAATATTTCAGGGTGGGCAAATATAATGAGGCATTACAGTATCTAAAAGAAGCTCTTGAAATCGATAAAAAATTGAACAACCCGTATCTTTTAGAAACCAGGCTTAATAACATTGGCGCTGTTTATCTTAGGCAGGGTAAATACAGAGAAGCGGAACAGGTTTTTCTTGAAAGAAAAAAACTTGAAGATATGATTAAACCAAATAGAATGTTTCATCCAGGACTTGTAGAGGTCTACCTCTTAACTGGCAGATATGATGATGCATTAAAGCTGGCACAAGAGCTCCCTCCTTCCTGGCGGGATAACACAAACAGATATATTGAATATTACACACAGGTAGGTCTTGCTACAAAAGGAAAAGGTCTTTATAAGGATTCTGCAGAATATTTTGTAAAGGCAATTAACATTATTGAAGAAACAAGGAAGGCTGTATCTAATAGGACTCATTTTTATATTGGTGGAGGATATTACAGCAGATTGACTCCATACAGAAGCATTGTTTCTGTTTTGTCAAATATGAATAAAAAAGGGGATTCACTTATTTCTAATCTCAAACAATACGGTAACTCACTACCTTCCGTTGCATTTTATTTTTCAGAGCTTACAAAGGCAAAAACCCTTCTTGAAGCAATGACAGGTGCGTTAAAAAAGGTAAAAAAAGATGAAATACCAGCATATTTAAAAGTTCGTGAGAATGAACTTCTTCGTAATCTCTCATTCATTGACAGCAAATGGGAAGATGCTCTTAAAAAAGGTGAAAAAGCAATAACAGATTTACAAAAAAGACGTGAAGGTATTAAAAAAGAGCTTGATTCTTTGATTAATGAACTAAGGCAAAAATATCCAAGATATGCAGCACTTAATTATCCCATGCCTATTAAAGCAGAAGAATTACCTTTAAAAGAAAATGAAGTTTTATTTGAGTATGCTATCACAGATGATGCTACTTATCTATTCATTGTAAAAAAAGGAGGAATTAAAAAACTTGTAAAAATCCCGGTTACAAAAGAGAATCTTGAAGAAAGCATTAAGGCATTCATAGAGCCGATTAATATAAAAAAAATTGATAGATTTTCGGTAGCTCGGGCAAAAAAGCTTTATGAAATCTTACTTTTAGAAGCATTGAAGGATATAGGGGAAAATGAAAAAATAATTATTGTTCCTGATGGAATTCTTGGTATTCTTCCTTTTGAGTCACTTATTATTAAAGAAGGTTCAGAATTTAATAGCAGTATTTATGTGGCAGATAGATACTCAATTACATATTATCAATCTGCTACAATCCTTGCATTAAATAGATTTTTCAAGGGGACTCAACCCAGGAAAACCTTATTTGCAATTGGCAATCCAGTTTACAGCCCTGATGACCCACGATATATTGCGTGGAAACATGGAAAAACATCACCTATTTTTGCATCCTCAGGAAATTATTCATTCAGAGGGCTTGCTATAAAATCAAAGTGGGGAGCCGTAACAGAAGAAGACCAGGATAATAAAATAATATTTCCTCCTCTTCCTGAGACAGAAATTGAAGTAAAAGAGATTGCCAGAATAATGGGGATAAAGCCAGAGCCGCCTGATATTTTATTAGGAGTATTGGCAAATGAGACAAATCTTAGGCTATCAGGACTTGAAAACTACAGATATATCCATTTTGCAACCCATGCTTCACTACCTGGCATGATTCAGGGAATAAATGAACCATTTATCCTGCTTGGTCAGGTTGAAAATAGAGAGAATGATGGATTTCTAACATTGAGTGAAGTGGCTGGTATGAAACTTAATGCAGATATAGTGGTACTTTCAGCCTGTGTCACAGGAATAGGTAAAGAGGTCGAAGGTGAAGGAGTATTAAACTTTGCCAGAGCATTTCAACAGGCAGGTGCGATGACTGTAATAGTAAGTCTTTGGGAAGTGGCATCAGAGCCTGCTGTAGAATATATGAAAATATTGTACAGTCATCTAAAATCAGGTAAAACCAAAGAAGAGGCCTTGAAGCTTACAAGGACGTTAATTAAGGAAAAATATCCAAATCCTTTTTACTGGGCTGTGTTTATATTGCATGGAGAGGGAGAGTGAATGCATGATCAAAATATAGTTGTTAATATTTTGTTTTCTAATTATTGGATTAAGCTTTAATCTTTCTATGAACCGTCTTTCTTAAAAAATGCTTTGACTGAATAATAAGAATCATAAAATAATTGAAGGTTTAAATAGTAAGGATTAATAGTATAAAAACATATTCTTTTTAGTAGAAGTTCGGATTTTAAATTATTGTAGGATATTAAATTTAAATCAGATGAAGATTGCAAAATTTTTTATCTTGAAATGGAAGGGAAATATACCTTGACAGAGTGTACTAATTTAATTAGAATTCAGTTAAGAGATTATAAAAATAAAAGAATGAATGCAGGAGGACAAGATGAAACGTTTATTAATTTTTTGTTTGATTGCTGCTTTATTTCTGGTATCTCAGGTTGGAGCACGCTCACCCTTTAATGAAACAATAGATACCGCTGTTGATAATAAAAAGATGGAAAAAGAATGCCAATGGAGTAAGTTATCAACTGATCCACAGCCTCAACAAGAAAGGAACAAATTTAAAGAGGAGATTAATAAAAAAATTCCAACATCCATAACTAAAAGTGAAACGAAAGGCTCAGATCTCTATAATCCGGTTAATGCAGTTTGCAAAAGCGAAAAACAAATGCTTGCAAGTAGTGTAAACTGCACTCCGTGGAATATGCAACCTAATGGATGTTATGAAAGAGTATGCTGTTGCGATAAAAATGGAGCTTCCTATTGCGAAAGATGTTGTCCAGACAGTTCAGGGAAATGTACTGCTCATAGAGTAAAGTGCTAAAACAACTTCATATTTCATATAAAAGAAGATTAAAAAAGCAAAGATAAAAAATGTTTCTTTTTTAAGACAAAATAAAGTGATATTGAAGAAATTACCTATGAAGAGTGGGAAGTCTTATTTATTATATTTACAGCTATATAGTTATAAATTTAGGTTTAATTTTTAAAGTTTATAAGCAATAGTTAGGTTAAGATCAACTATAAGAGGTTGCTCTTTCTATAAAAAGAGAGTTATTGGTGAGCCCGATGCTGTGAAATTTATGAGATCAACTAAAAGATGCTTTTCATAAAAATAATCAAATATGTAGTTTTATTATTAATTTCTGTACTTATCTGGTCATGTACGCTACAGCCTTATGTTAAGTTAGAATCTCCTAGTATGCAGGCTGAATTTAAAGAAAAAGTTTCGCCAGTATTAGGAAATTTTAAAATTTCTCATGATGGCAGATATGTTCTAGCTATTAATTACAATGGGCAATTCAGTTTATACAATATAGCAGATGGCATACTGATACTGAACGGAAGTTTTATACCGAACACAGCTGTAGGAATGAAAATTGGCGGGGCTTGCGCAGTGTCACCTGATAGCAAATATTTTGCTGTAGGAGGAAGAAAAACAATCTTTTTATGGGACATTGAGAATAAGGAAGAAATTGGCAGCCTTGATATAGAAGAGGTAATGGATATGGCATTCTCTCCTGATGGAAGATACCTTCTGGCAGTCGCGCCAGCTGATTTAGGTTTTCTTACATATATACATCGACCAATTATGAGACTGTTTGATGTTAAAACATTAAGAAAAGCAAAAGATTTTGATATAACTGACGTAAGAGAGCAAGATTTCAATAGAAGAGTATTTTTCGCAAAGGATGGGAAATATGTATATACTTCTTCAGCTCTTTATTTAAAATTATGGAATGTATCAACTGGAAAATCAATTAAGGAAGTCAGAATAAGGCCATGGTTTTCTTTAGATGCAATTACAGAAATTTCTCCTGACGGCAGATATATTGTTTCAGCAAATACCGCAGGTGAAATTATTGTATGGAATGCTGAAAATCTTAATGCAATAAAAAAAATCAAAACTGATCAGACAATCCTGTCAGTGGATGTTTCACCTGATGGTAAATATATCATATGTGGAGGAAGTGATAAAATTGTTGTTCGAGATTTCAATACACTGAAAGAGATAAAAACAATAGAACATTATACATTTGGTTCGCAGATGAATGCTGTGTATGTGAAGTGGTCAGCTGATGGTAAAAGAATAATATCATCAGCTGGAGATTCAATAAGAATATGGGATTTTGATTCCGCTAAAGAAATAGCATCGTTCATTAGTTTTGAAAATGGTGAATGGATAGTTTTAACTCCTTCCGGATATTATAACAGTTCTGCTCATGGTGACCAGTATTACAGTGTAAAGGTTCAAGACAAAGAGTATACTGTGGAACAATTGCGTGAAGCTTTTTACAGACCTGATATCGTAAAGCTTGCTCTATCTGGTGGTTCTATCAAAGATCTAAAGACAATAGCAGAAGTCAAACAGCCACCGGTTGTATCAATCGTAAATACTCCATCAACTACAGATAAAGACGCAATAAAGATTACTGTCAAATTGGAAGATCAAGGAGGAGGGATAGGGGATGTGAGATTATATCTAAATGGTGTATCAGTACTGATTGATAGCTCAAGAGGGATTACAGTAAAACCAAAAGAAGGAGAAAAGGTAGTATTTAAGGGATATACAGTAAAGCTTACAAGAGGAGAAAATAACATCTCAGCCGTAGCATTCAATGCAGAAAACACCATGCAGAGTAACCCTGCCACACAGAGAGTAATAGCAGATATAAAATCATTTAAGAAGCCATCCCTTTATGCGGTTGTAATTGGGATAAATGAATACAAAAACCCAAAGCTCAAATTAAAATATGCAGTGGCTGATGCCAATCTATTTGCTGACACATTAAATACTGTGGCAGGCATGATGTTTGATAGGGTAGTAATAAAAAGACTAATTATCCCAGCTAACACAACCAAGGAAGCCATCAAGAAAGAAATGAATGAAATGAAGTCAATTAGTCCAGATGATGTATTTGTATTCTATGTAGCAGCTCATGGCACTGTGGATGAAGGTGAGTATTTTCTATTAACTGCCAATGTTGGTTCTGTCAGTACACATAGATTAAAAGAGGATGCTCTTACCCAGACAGACATAAAAGAACTTATAGCAAATATTCCATCTACCAAGAAGATGGTCATAATAGATACCTGTAATGCCGGTAAACTTGGTGAGGCATTACTGCAGACTGCGCTGCTTACCAGAGGTATGAGTGAGGATGTGGCGATGAAGATACTCTCTAGGGCTGTGGGTTCTACAATTATATCAGCATCCACATCTCTTCAGGAGGCGATAGAGGGATACAATAATCATGGACTTTTTACCTACATTTTATCAGAAGGCTTAAAGGGTAAAGCAGACACAGACAGGGATGGATTTATAAAGACAATAGAGCTAGCAAATTATGTAGATAGTGAGGTGCCAAGTATTGCAGAGAAGATATTTAAGCATCCCCAATACCCAACAATAATACCGATTGGCACATCTTTTCCTATAGGAAGGGTGAAATGAATTGAAATATCAAAATGTGCTATAGAAAGTGAAAATTACCTTGCATTGCTAATTGGAAAAATATATAATTTTAAAAAGTGTACAAGATTTTTCAATAACTATGTGAGGATGATATGAGAAAATTTTTGATTATATTAGGGGTTCTTGCTTTTGTTTTCGCATGTTCTCCTTTATCAGAAACTAAAAAAGATATCCAAGAACTGACTATACCATCTGATGAGCTACCCAAAATAGTTGCTGTTCTACCATTTGAAAACAATACAGAAGAAAAGGGTATTGGCAACCAGGTAAGAAAAGCCTTTTACAATCACTTCAGCTCAAAGCCATACATAGATATAGAGCTTAATGTTGTTGATGAAAAGATTATTCAGTTAGAAAAATCAAGAGATAAAAGCATTCTTGAAATACCATCCAATGAGATATGTCAATTTATTGGTTGTGATGGTTTAATTTATGGGAAAGTCACAGATTATAAAAAGATTTATGCTGTAGCTTACTCTCAGCTTGGAGTAGAAGCAGAGGTCTGGCTGATAAACGCTAAAACAGGAAAAGAAGTTTTCAGAATTAAAGATTCTGTAAGATACCACGAAGGCGGTATCCCTCTATCTCCTTTAAGTGCTGTAATGACAGCAGTTTCTAATGCAATGAATATAAGAGATATTCAGCAAGTGAGAATGATTAACGAACTCTGTTACAAATTCAATGAGAAGATTCCTGCACCTGCAGGAATTACTATTGAGGAAAGACCTGTTATTAAAGAAGTACTCACAAATGCAAAAAACTCTCCTTTTGGAAAGGGTAAAATTATTCAAGTTGGTGCAGAAGGAGACAAAGGAATGGTTGCAACATTTGATATCGGTAATTTCAAAAAGGGTATTTCAATGAAAGAAACGCAACCAGGAATCTATATTGGAGAATATGTTGTGCTTCCAGGAGATAATGTTAAGGAGGCTCCTATAGTTGTTTCACTCAGGAAAATTGCAGGTTATGAAACTCAGTGGATTGATGTATCAGGTTTTGTAACAATTGATACCACTCCTCCGCCTCAGGTAAAAGGTCTAAGAGCAAAAGGGTTTAATGATAGAATTGAAATTTTGTGGGAGCAGGTAAAAAATGTTCATGACCTTAAAGGATATAAGATTTTACGAAGTGAACAGGCTCTTACAGGGTTTAAAGAGATTGGTAGAGTTGAGATCAATTTTTTTGAAGATAAAGATGTTCAATATGGAAAGCATTACTACTACCGTGTTATCGCTTTTGATGATGCAGAAAATGAAGCAGAAATTCAGGATGCTGTAAAAGCTTCGCTAACTAATAAAGAGCCTCAGATTCTTTCAGGAACAATTGAGAAAGATCTAGTTCTTTCAGGAGTGTATATTGTTAAAGATTTTTTGAAGATTCCTTCAGGATTAACTCTTAAAGTTGAACCTGAGAGCAGGATAATGTTTAATGAGAGCGCAATAATTATTGTAGAAGGCAGAATTGAGATAGATGCTGGTGAACTATCTGTGGAGTTTATTCCTTTGGAGCAAAAGAAATGGAAAGGCATCGAGATTAAGAATGGATATGTAATGATGAAAGGATTCAGGATTAAGCATGCTGAAAATGGTATAAACATCAGCGCATCTGGAGGAGTCTTACAAAACGGTATAATAACAGATTGTTATAAAGGGATCTCCATATTCGGTATCCCGTCTCCTCTTTTACAAAATCTAACAGTCTCAGGTAGTGATACAGGTATTGAACTTATCAAGACTAATACAAAATTGCTTGCAAATAACATTTTCCAGAATAAAACAGGTATAAAAGTTAATGGATTTTCAGGTGAAATAAAAGATAACAATATATTTGATAATACTATAAATATTTTCTCTGAGAAACCTGTAAAGATTGATGCGAATTACTTTGGATCAATAAATCTGGAAGAAATGAGGCTTGAAAAGGTTCAATTATCTAGGGTTTATGATGATAAAACTCCTGAAGGTAAAGTGGTTTCAGTGATTATTAATCCTTATGCAGTTTTATCCATTGCAGAACGTCAAAAAAAGGCAACAGAGTTTATAGCTGAGGCTGGCAATTACTTTAGGAAGAGAAATTATGGAAAGGCGGTAATATTATTTGAAGAAGCATTAAAAGCAGAGCCATCTGCCGAGGGTTATTACTATACTGCCCTGTGCTATCATGAAATGAAAGAAGATGAAAAAGCATTAAACTATCTCAAGGAAGGAGTAAATAAGTTTCCAATGGATTCAGGATTGAAGAAGTCATTAGGTCTTATTTATTATCAGATAGGTAAAACAGAAGAGGCCAGAAAGATTTTTGAGGAAGTGTTACGTCTCAATCCAGAAGACAGTCAAATAAAATTTCTAATTGAAAGAATTGATAAATGATTAAAAAGGAGACTTGTATGAAAAAGCTAGTTTGTGTAAGTTTAATGCTTATAATAATGATTTCAACTGGTTATGCAGGGCAATCAACTATTGCAGAGTCCGAAGGCTATGCTTGTATGGGTGAGGATAGGACAAAGAGACAGACAGAGGAAATAGCACTTCAGGATGCAAAGAGAAAGGCACTAGAACATGTGAGCACATACATCCAATCCGAGACACAGGTCAAGGATTTTGAACTCCAAAAGGACATTATTAATGCATATGCCAATGCAAAGGTGAGAATCATTGAACAAACTGCTAAATGGGATAATGACCCTCCAAAAGTAGGTGATTGCTATAAATTGACCATAAAGGCAGAGGTTATACCTGATGAGGAGTCAATGAAAAGAATTTTTCAATCAAAGGAATTTAGTGATCCTTCAACACCTCTTAAAGTGCAGGCCTGGACAGAAAAAAAGGAGTATAAAGCTAATGATAAGGTTAAGATATTTCTCCGAGGCAATAAACCCTTTTATGCAAGAATATTATACAGACAGGCGGATGGTACATTACTTCAAATACTTCCAAATCCTTATAGAAAAGATAACTACTTTCAGGGAGGAGTTGTATATGAGATACCATCTGGTCCTGACAGGTTTGAACTTGAGGTATCTCCACCTTTTGGAGAGGAAGAGTTTATTGTCTATGCAAGCACGGGAGAGCTTGGAAATCTGGAGGTAGAGCCATCAAGTGGAGTGTACAAGATAAAAACAAGGTTTGAAGATGTTGGAGACAAAACAAGAGGAGTTACAATTGTACAGAAAGGAAAATCTTCTAGTTCAGAATTTTTTGAGGAAAGATTGAGAATAAACACAAATGATAATTAAATCTGGGAAGTGTTTTATACTTAGATATATCGAGAATTTACAATATCCATAACAAGTCTTATAAGTCAAAAAATCTTTATGTAACTATCCGCCTTTTAAAATAAAAGCAGACCGTGAAATCTGTGCTTGATGGATAGATTTAAAAATTGAAACGTAATTTAAAGAAGCAGATTTATTTGTAAGATTATTTTTGTTTTGCAGTAAAAACTCCATCCCATTCTGAAGAAGGTGGATCTAAAATATAACTTCCGCATCTTTCTTTAAAAAGTATTGAGGCTTTATCGTTAAACTGAGATGCAATATTACTGAATAAAGTTTCTGCTTCTTTAAATTGTCCTTTTCTGTAAAGATGTAGAGCTTTTTCAAAATCTTCTATGGCTGAAGTGATTGACGAACTTTCTTCAATAATTTCAAAGATTTTTACAGGTTTGTTTTTACCTTTAACCCTTATTAAGTCAAGTTCTCTTATTAAAAAATTTTGTTCCATTTTTTCAGAATAACATGATGATTCCATCGCATTGAAACTGCTTTCACTTATAATTATTTTTGTTCCATAAAGCTTGTTTAATTCTTCAAGCCTTGATGCAAGGTTAACTGTATCTCCAATTGCAGTATAGTCAAAACGTGTACTTGTTCCTATATTTCCTGTAATTGCTTCCCCTGTATTTATCCCAATGCCTATATTTATCTCAGGGAATCTTAATTCATTAAATTTTTTATTTAATTTTTTAAGCTCTTTTAACATTTCTAAAGCTGTAAAAACAGCTTCTTTAGCATGTTCTGGTAAATTCACAGGTGCATTATAAACTGCCATTATTGCATCTCCGATGTATTTATCAAGCATTCCACCGTGTTTAATAACTATGTTAGTCATAGGATCAAAATAGTTATTAAGTAGCGTTACGAGTCTTTCAGGTTGAAGGGATTCAGCGATTACTGCAAAATTTCTAATATCAGAAAATAAAACAGTTATTGTCCTCTTCTCACCACCGAGTTTTAAAGCATCAGGCTTCTTAATCAGAATGTTTACAACGTCAGGAGACACATAGCTTGAAAATGCTTTTTTAAGAAATTTGCTTTTCTTTTCAACCATCAGATTTCTGTACGCTTCTGATGTAACATAGCACATTGAAAGAGAAAAGAATGGATAGATTAACGAAAGATCCAGAAAATATTTTTTAAATATGAAAAAATTAACAATATATGTAAAAAAGACAACAATAATAAAAAGACACAAGGATATAACTGTTCTCGGAATTTTTGTAAAAATAAGAATGAGCAAAATAACAGGAATAATGATAAATAAAATATCAAGTCCTGCAACCCATGCATTGTAAATTAAGTATCGCCCTTGTAGGATATTTGATACTGTTGTGGCTGATATTTCAACCCCTGGCATAACAGGATCAAAGGGTGTATTACGGATGTCAGCTATTCCAATTTCTGTTGCACCCACCAGAACAATAACATCTGGAGGGATTTTTATTTTCCCATCTATGATGTCAATGGCAGATACAGTTTTAAATGAGCCAGTCCTTCCATAATAATTAATTGTGAGGCTACCTGATTCACTGACAGGAATTGTTTCATTTTTAATTTTTATGCTTTTTATACCATATTCAGCAATCTCTACAATCAATGGACTATTTTTGAGTTTACTGATTGTTTGGAGTGCAAGATGAGGATACAGCTCTCCTTTATAAAGAATAACTAAATTAGTCTTTCTATAAACTCCGTCTTCATCAGGAAAAATATTGAAAAATCCCATGCTTGCTTTGATTGTTGGAATATTGAGCTCAGCATAGGGAAACTCTATCACATGTAGAGGTTTTATCCCTTTTGATGTTTTTAATATTTTAATTCTTGATTCTTTAAGGTTTATGTAAGACTGCCTATTAACAGATGTTTCATCTTCCCGAAAGTAGTAACCAGCAACTGTGTTTGTCATGTTTATCATATTTGAAAGAATTCTGTCAGATTCAGGATTTGAAGTTTCTGAAAATACAATATCAAGAGCAATCACTTTTGCTTTATTTATATTTTTTATGAGTTTCGAAATTACTTTTCTGTCCCATGGCCATCTTCCAACTCTGTCTAGACTTTTTGAGTCTATAGCTACAATTATGACTCTGCTGTCAGGCTCAATCGATCCACGAAGTCTGAATCTGGCATCCTTAAGTTTAAGGTCAATAGAGGCCAAAAAGTCTATTTTAATGAAATAAAGAAAAACGACAATAAATGATGAAAGCAGACCGATACAAAGAAAAATTAATAGCTTATTTTTCATTCTCTAAAAGTTTTAAGAATGTTTCAACATTTATTATATATCTCCCATTTGGATACTCTTTTTTATACTGAGTGAGTCTTTCTATTACCTGTTTTTTAAATCCAAGTTCGTAAAGTGTCATCCCCGTGAGATACAGCGCTGTTTCTTTCTGCGGGATCTCAGAGTCTTCTTCAACAACAGTGAGATACTCAGAAAGTGCAGCTTCAGGTTTTTTTAAAAATCTTGAATATATAGCTCCTCTTTCAAGTCTTGCATCTGCCCTTATTTCAGGATTATCACTAAGATCAATGGCTATCTGAAAAATGTACAAGGCTTCTTCATATCTTCCAGAATCCGCAAGATAATGTCCATAGTTAATATCCCATCTTGCAATTATATGAGGAAGAGATTCTGAAATCTTCCAATCTACAGGAGGAGTTACATCTGTAATATGGGAAAGTCCATTTTTAGCTTCAGAAAGAAGTGTTGCTGTTTCTACTTTAACAGGCTCTGTTGGAGTAAATCCCCTTGTATTTTGAATAATTGTATCAGGTCTAAGAGGTTTTTCAACTGTATCATATCCTGCTATGTAGGCTGTATCTTCATTCCCAAAAAATACATTTGCATTCTCTTGATTCAGTATCATAAACTCCGTTCCCTTTATTCCCGCCACTGCTGTTGGTGTTTTTATCCTGTAATTAGTTGTTTGTCCTGTGAGTTTTACAACAGTTACTCTTAATTTTCCCTTTGTAATATAGAAAACTCCATATTTTCTATCTTTATCAATTAAATACTCTGAAATCTCAAACTCTGTATTTTCTGAAAGAGTAAATCTACTTCCATCACAGAGTTTAATAACTGACCAGCTTCTTGATTCTGTTTTTATCCAGTATCCTTTTTCAACTAATAATTCAGTTTTGGCTTTTTTATAAGACAGTCCTGTTTTTTCTCTGTAAAGAACTGTTCCATAAATCTCCTCAATCTCTCCAATTGATGCACAAATCGCACCCGGAAGACAAAAGAAAATAAAGATGCTAAAAAGTATGACTCCGCTTGCTATCATAATTAGCTCATTTCAAACAACTATACCTCAACCCTCCGTGCATTAGCGTGAATTACTGTAAACTATATTTACCTCAGATTTTTACAGCCTTTTCGCTTTTACTTTAAATACAAAGTCATAGTTTAAAATATCTTCCCACTTGAAACCTTTAATAGTTGAGCGGGTATCATCAGCATCGCCGTATGGATTTCCTGGTATATAAAACCAATTCATGATTACATCTCCTGAATGCCTCAGCACTATCCAGTATCTACCTTTGGCTATTTTTGGTTTTTCAGGAAATATGAAATCAATCCAGTAATAACCAGGACGGTTCTGAATATTATCAAGAAATACAGGATTTGACCTAAATCCCTTTAACGATGGTTTTCCATGTTCATCTGATATAAGGTCAATATAAATTGTTCCATCACCACCGAATTTTCTCATTGCAAGTGATAGTCTTTCGATCTCTAAAGGTTCATTAACTGTGAATGCCTGAGCATATATGTATTGCGATGTGACATATTCAGCTGTTTCTTTATCAAGAATCTTTACTGCCCTGTCTCCTATGATTTGATATAGATCAACAAGATTTGGGAAATCCATATTGCCAAATTCAAATACTTTTTCCGATGGAAGAGGTTTAAATTCTTCTTGAGGAGGTGGTTTTTGAATCATTTCCTTTTTTACAACCATTTTATTGCTTAAAATATAAGCCTTAGGTGATGATTCAGAAGCTTTCGGTGAAATATGAATTCTATCAGATAAAAATTTTGCATCAACATTTTCACTATATGCTGGTAGATATGGGTATGCTCTCCATGTATCATTAACTTCATCTGATTCAAGTGCGTGGGTTTGTTTTATATGTCTTGATGATGTGAATTGCTTTGACTGCTGAGGATCATAAGAAAGCCATCCAAGATCAGGAAAATAAACTTCTATCCAGGCATGTCCACCCTGTCCTATACTCTGAACAAGATAGTTCTTACCAAGTGGAATTTTCCATGGGTATTTGAGGGATAATCCTCCGACAACTCTTGCAGGAATTCCAGAAGCTCTTAAAAGTGCAACTGTAAGATGCGCCAAGTTCTGACAGTTTCCCTTGCCTGTTTTTAATGTATACAGCGCATCAAATTGTTGAGGATTATAGGTGTATCTTACATGGTCAATAACCCAGTTAAGTATCCTGGTTATAGCTTCATACTCTGTTTTTGCATCGTTTGTGAGTTCATGAGAAAGTTTCAAGATATCGGCATTTTCAGATTGAACCAGTGCAGTTGATTTTAAAAATAACTTTTCAGTATCAGGAACATTTTTTAAAGGAAACTCCGCTGTTGAACTTTCTGCTCTTAATTCTGAATTCACAGAAGCTTCGAATGTTATTGTTATTCTTACGGAGTTCTTAAGATTTCTCCATTTTACAAAGCCCCATTGATTACCATATTGGTCAATTTCTTTTTCAAATTTTTCTGGTTCAGGCTCAATTTTTATATCCAGATTATTTATGTGCTGACTAACAAACTTATTTGAAAAATTCATTGGAAGCGCAAATTTAAATTTCAGTGTTTCTAAAGGTTCTGAGACATTAAAACGCATTTGCTGAGAGACTTTAACTGTACTTTTAAGATTGCCTTCAAGAATAACTGTTTTTGCTGAACCAAAAAAAGGATAAAAAATAAAAAACAATATTATGATAAGTTTGATAGTTATTGCCAGTTTTTGACAGGGTAGGCATTGCCTACCCTGTGCCTTAGTTGCACACATTATTTTTACAACTACCGCTACAACACTGACTGTTGCTTGTGCACCACCATCCAGAAGGAGTACATGGCTTTGCAGCAAACAATTGCTCATTGCTTGATTGCTTTAGTGCTTGAGCTATCTCCAAGTGGCTCTTTTCCTGCACACCCTTAGCGTCATTGTTATTTTGAAAACCTGAGTTATTATTTTGAGCAACAGTAGAACCAATAAAAAGAACAGTTATAAAGCATACAGCTATAATCAGAGAAGATTTTGTAAACATCTTTAGACCTCCCCTTTTAGTTTTAGCTCCAAAGGAGCCTACTCAATTGTATCTAACTATTAAAAATACTTCAAGGTAATTTTACCTTAAATTTTTATTAATTGCTTTGTATTTTATCCTGTATGTTATTTATCACTCTGTCGGTAGTATAAAAATATATTGTGTAAATTTGAGATGATTTAAATAATGCTTACTTTTTCTATAAGATCATTTTTAGGAAACTTATGAAATTGACTTAGTCTAAAATAAAATTTTAACATTCATAATATGAGCATGCCAGAGTTTGTCCATCTTCATGTACATACCGAATACAGTCTCCTTGATGGAGCAATAAAAATTGATGAATTAATTGCACAGGCTAAAAATTATAAGATGCCTGCTGTTGCGATAACCGATCATGGAAATATGTTTGGCGTTGTAGAGTTTTTTAAAAAAGCCAATAAAGCAGGAATTAAACCAATTATAGGTTGCGAAGTTTATGTTGCCCCCAAGAGTCGTTTTGAGAAAAGCAAAGTAAATAAAGATCCAGGGATGCCGGAAGAAGCGTCCTTTCATCTTACTCTTCTGGTAGAAAATGAAGAGGGATACAAAAATCTCACTCGTCTTGTTACTCGTTCTTATCTGGAAGGGTTTTATTATAAACCAAGAATTGACATTGAACTTCTCTCTGAATACAATGAGGGACTAATAGCTCTGTCTGGATGTTTAAAGGGAGAAATACCATCCAATATTGTTTATGAAAATATTGAACGTGCTCATGATACAGCAAAGAAGTTTAAAGATATATTCGGTAACAGATTCTTTTTGGAAATTCAACCAAACAGCCTTCCTGAACAGGCAGTAGCAAACAGAGGATTGATAGAAATCTCCAGAAAATTTGATATACCTGTGGTTGCAACAAATGACTGCCACTATCTCTATAAATCTGATGCAAGAGCACATGAGATTTTACTCTGCATTCAGACAGGCAAGACAATAAATGATGAAAAGAGGCTCAAGTTTCAGACAGATGAGTTTTATTTTAAATCTCCGCAGGAAATGTATTCAGCATTTATGGAAATTCCTGAGGCTTTAACAAATACGCTCAACATTGCGGATATGTGTAGTTTTAATTTGAGACTTGGTGAATATAAACTTCCTCAATATAATGTTCCAGAGGGTTATACACCGGATAACTATTTGAAAGAGCTCGCTATAAAAGGATTAAATGAAAGGTTTAAAGGAATTCCACCGGATGATTATATGAATCGGCTTGAGAACGAACTCAAAGTTATAACACAGATGGGATTTTCTTCTTATTTTCTTATTGTATGGGATTTTATAAACCATGCAAGGCAGAAGAGTATTCCTGTGGGACCTGGTAGAGGTTCAGCAGCAGGAAGTCTTGTTGCTTACGCACTTAAAATTACAGACATAGACCCTATAAAATACGGACTTATTTTTGAAAGATTTTTGAATCCTGAACGAATAAGCATGCCTGATATTGATGTTGATTTCTGTAAAGATCGAAGAGAAGAGATTATTCAATATGTTGCCGAAAATTATGGTAAAGACAGAGTTGCTCACATTATAACATTTGGAACAATGGCCGCAAGAGCTGTAGTAAGGGATGTTGGAAGAGCTCTAAATGTTCCATATGCTGAAGTTGATAAAATTGCTAAAATGATACCATTTGCATGCCCTTCTCTTGAACAGGCTTTAAATTTAGAACCCAGATTGAAAGAGCTTTACAATAAAAATCAAACTGTTAAGGAACTGATTGATATAGCTTTGAGACTTGAAGGACTTTCAAGACACGCCTCTCAACATGCTGCAGGAGTTGTCATTTCTCCAGAGTCTCTTGAAAATTTAATGCCTCTCTATAAAAATGCAGGCGAAGATACTGTTATAACTCAATTTGATATGAAAGCGCTTGAAGATGTTGGTTTGCTCAAGTTTGATTTTCTTGGTCTGAAAACTCTAACTGTAATAGATGACACTGTAAAATATGTTAAAGCACAAGGTAAAGAGATAGACCTGGATAATATTCCTCTGGATGATACAGAAACATATCGTCTTCTTTGTTCAGGTCATACAATAGGTGTATTTCAGCTTGAAAGTAGAGGAATGAGAGAAATACTCAAGAGACTGGAGCCTCAGCGATTTGAGGACCTTATTGCTCTAGTTGCTCTATACAGACCAGGACCTCTTGGCAGTGGAATGGTTGATGATTTCATCAAAAGAAAAAAAAGGTTAATTCCTGTTCATTATGAACTTCCAGAACTCAAAGAAATACTTGATGAAACCTATGGAGTAATTCTTTATCAAGAACAGGTCATGAAGATTGCCAATAAAATAGCAGGTTTTACAATGGGACAGGCAGATGTTTTAAGAAAAGCTATGGGAAAGAAGATTCCGGAGCTTATGGCAAGTCTTAAAGAAGAATTTATTCAGGGTGCCACAAAAAATGGAGTTTCATTTGAGAAAGCAGAATCCCTGTTTAACCTGATGGCAGCTTTCGGTGAATATGGTTTCAATAAATCTCACTCAGCTGCTTATGCCTATTTATCATACGTTACAGCCTATTTAAAGACTCATTATCCAGTGGAGTTTTTTGCGGCAAACCTTTCAAATGAAATGGGAGATACAAACAAATTAGTGAAATTCATTAATGAATGTAAAGCCTGGGACATAGAAATTAAAGGACCTGATATAAATGAAAGTGACAGAGCTTTTACTGCCAGTGGAAACTCAATAAGATTCGGACTTGAAGCTGTTAAGGGAGTTGGAGGTTCTGCCCTACAATGTATTGTCAATGAGAGAAAAAATGGTAAATTTAAATCAATGATAGATTTTTTGAAAAGGGTTGATACAAAAAAAGTTAACAAAAAAGTAATTGAATCCCTTATTAAAACAGGAGCTTTTGATTCCCTTTATTCCCAATATCCTCCTAATCAGGCAAGAGCTATCGCCATGCAGGAACTTATATCCCTTAAGGGAACCAGATCATCAGGAGGATTATTTTCTACTGTTGAAACAGTAGATGGATGGGACAATAACACACTGTTAAATGAAGAAAAATCTGCTCTTGGTTTTTATCTTACAGGACATCCAATGAAACCTATAAGGGCAATTTTAAATAAAATGAATATTTCTACAATTGCTGATATTTTTGATACAGAGGAGGATGATAATAATTTTGATGATGACAATCAAGAAACGCAGGAAATAAAAATAGCTGGAATTGTGGAGGAAGTCAAAAGTAAAGCAAAAGAAAAAGGAGTAACTGCATATCTAACAATAGGTGATGAAACAGGAAGGGTTGAAGTGGTTATTTATCCTGAACTTTTTAAAAAATATAACAATATTTTAACTGAGAAAAATTTGATTATCATTAAAGGAATAATATCTAAAAATTCTGATTCAACAAAATTTCTTGCAAGAGAGATAGAAGATTTGAAAAACATAGATTTAAAAATAAAATATGAAATAAATATTGACTGCTTAGATACTGATAAAGCTTATATGATTATGAAAGAAGTGAGACAGTATCTAGGAGATACACATAATGGAGAAGGAAGCATATACATCTGTTTAAATTTTCCTGACTATAATGTTATAATTCTTAGCCCATTTGAACCATGCATTGATTTTGAAACAAAGATACAAAAAATCAAAGGCTGTCAGGTAAAAATTACATGAACTACTATCTTGATTTTGAAAAACCAATACAGGAACTGGAAGTAAAAATTGAAGAGTTAAAAAAACTCTCTGATGGCAGTGACATTGATCTTACTCAGGAAATTAAAAGACTCAATAAGAAATTAAAAGAGTTGAAAACTGAGATATTTTCAAATCTTACTCCATGGCAAAAAACCCAGATAGCAAGACATCCGGAAAGACCATACACACTTGATTATATTTCAATGATTTTTGAAGATTTTATAGAGCTTCATGGAGACCGTCGTTTTGGTGATGATCCTGCAGTAGTTGCTGGAATTGGTAAAATTGATGGAAATTCATATGCTGTCATAGGACATCAAAAAGGCAGAACAATAAAAGAAAGAATTTATCGCAATTTCGGGCAAGCTCATCCAGAAGGATACAGAAAGGCTTTAAGGATTATGAAGCTTGCTGAACGATTTTCAATACCTGTTATTACAATGATTGATACTCCTGGCGCATTTCCAGGCATAGGTGCTGAAGAAAGAGGTCAGGCTGAAGCAATAGCAAATAATCTCATGGAAATGTCCTTGCTTAAAACATCATTAATTGGCGTTGTTATAGGAGAAGGTGGAAGTGGAGGAGCGTTAGCACTTAGTGTGTGTGATAAAATTTTAATGCTTGAACACTCAGTTTATTCAGTAATATCACCTGAAGGGTGTGCAGCAATACTGTGGAAAAAGAATTCTGATATGGGAGTTGAAGAATACATGAAAGCAGCTGAAGAACTAAAGCTTACAGCTCAGGATTTAAAGAAATTTGAAATTATCGATGATATTATTCCTGAACCACTTGGTGGAGCGCATAGAGAACCTCATGAAATGGGCAAAAGAATTAAAAATAAAATAATCAGCATTACAATGGAACTTGAAAAGATATCAGTAGAGGAACTTGTGAAAAAACGATATGAAAAATTTAGAAAAATTGGTAATTTCTGGAATTCATCCGTACGCAGAAAGTAAAAAATCCTTGAACTTTTCAGGAACAATCCATTCAATTCCAAGCTTATCAGCCCATTTAATCAATCCCTGATCTCCTGTTACAAGCGTTGCTTTAAGTTCCAAAGATAGAAATATTAAATCAACATCCTCTTTGCTATCTATAATACCTTCACGAAGTGCTTCTCTATATTTCTTCCTTAAATCTTTAATTGTCTCATCCATTCCCTTCTGTGTTACACTCCTTACAGCATCCTCTGCCACTCTGAGTCCCTTATTGATTCTAATTCTCATTTCTTCAACAAGTTCATAAAAAAATATTGCAGGACATGTGGTTCTATGTTTATCTGGAGATTTAATCCTGATGAAAAAATAAAACTCCTTTGAAATTTTTTTTTCATCTACAAAATACATCAATTCTTTAAAAACACTAGAAGGCAGATAAAACTCAAAAATTTCAATTTTTTTGATGATTTTTATAAATTCTTCAATTGCTTCTTCAGGATTGTTCCCAAAAGCACCTCTGACATCTGGATTTATAAAAACACTTGTATCAAGAACAATTTTTCGCTTTTTACGAAAAAATTCGATCATTTTAAAACTTCACAACCTCTTAAATTCACCTCAAAACTATTCCATGTGCTACAAACAGAACATCTTCCAGTCCATTCATCAAAAGTTGACTTACATTCCTTGCATATATATGATAGATTTGATACCTTTGTTTCTGGACATAACTCTTTGAACTCAGAAACAGCTCTGGTAATCTGATTTCTTCTTAAGTAAAGAAATCCTTTTATACAGTGGAGTTTTGGAGTTGAACATATTGCAGGATCAATTGAAGATAAAGTCTCTATAGCATCATCAATCATTTCCAATCGATAATAAAGTCTACCAAGAAGGAATTTGAGTTCAATATCATCTGGTTGTTCATTGATGGCTTTTAGATAAAATTGAATTAGTCTCTTTGGATCGCCTATACTGATCATTAAATCCTCAAGTCTTATAAGCAATAGTTTTGATTTTAAATCCTTATATGATTTCTGAAGCAATTCAATCGCCTCTTCAACTTCTCCTTCAGAAATCATCACTTCTGTCAAACCAAGATAAGCAGGAATAAAATCTGGTGAAGTCTTGACAAGCGTTGAAAAAACTCTTTCTGCCTGTTCAAGTTCTCCTAACTCAATACTTACTCTACCATATTCATAAGTATATCCTACAAGCCTTTTTTCTTCATCTGATTTTTTATATTCTGGTATAAGTTTCAGAATTTTTTTCTGAAGAGCAATTAAATCTTCCCATTTTTCAAGTTTTTCTAAAATAATTCTCATTTTATAGTATGCTAATAAATTGTCTGGCTCGAGGTTTATAATCTGTTCAATATACCTGAGAGCGAGTTCATTTTCATTCATTTTTTCCATTATACCTTCAATAGAAAAAAGAGAAATTATATTTTTTGGATCAAGTTCATAAGCTTTTTTATAATATTTAAGAGCTGTTTTATAGTCCTCTTCTTTCATGGATATATCGCCTAGCCTTATAAGAGCATCAATATGCTCAGGTTCCTCTTTTAATATTTCCTGTAGAGCCTCCTTGGCTTCTGTAATTTTGTCTCTTACAATTGCATTCAAAGCTTTAGCGTAATATTCTTTTATCTTTTCTTCTTGTTTCTGCCTTTTTTGCAATTGAAATTTACCGATAAGATTGGTGGTGTCTCTAATAAAAAAAACTATAAAAATAAAAAATGCACCAAAACTCAGAGAAAGAAGCATTAATCCTATTTTAGGCATTTCATAAGCTGCTCCAAATGGTACCTTTAAAATCACTGTATCTTTATTTTCCATAGCGAAAAGTCCGATAATCGTCAGAAAAATAAGAAGCAGGAAAATTAAAAACTTTGACATATAAAATACCTCTCCATCTTACAATTTTTTAATTATACCTTAAAAAAGCATGAAAAATTAATAGTAATTGACAAATAAATATCCATATATGTTAAGTTTAAAGATCGGGGCTGTAGCTCAGTTGGGAGAGCGCTTGAATGGCATTCAAGAGGTCGTGGGTTCGACTCCCATCAGCTCCATTAAATAAAATCAAGGGCTTGTGAGAGTTATTAAAATCTATCTTTGGCATATATTCAATTTTGTTTTCAGTACTATTTTTTATAAAAATTAATTTTGGTAAACTGGTTAATTTTACAACTTTTATATCTAATAAAAAATTCATAAAAGTTACAAATGAGAGAATTGAGAAAAAAAATATTAAAGAATGTGAAATGTAAATACTGTAAAAATCCAATTTCAGTGTTTTTTTACTGAACTCGTATCGTACTCTGCTGTAGTGAGTGCGGAGCAGAATTCAGAGTCTCTGATTATTTAAATGACATCGATGATGAAACATGGGATATTATTTCCCGCAGATCATGCGACCGAGCTTAAATTTTTATCCAATATAACCTTTGCTTGCCTGAACTGTCTTAAGTTGATTCACTATGTTGTTTCTTTTTCCTTCAGCAATCTCTTTAAGACAGATCAAAAGTCTACCAATTGCACTTAATTCCTCCATTGAAAGATCTTTCATTTCATTAAAAGTTATGTCATTAATAATCACTAAAGCCTCTTCATAGCGGTCTTCCTTAAGTGCAAGCTCAGCCTGAATGAGAAGATCTCTTATTTTAGACTGCTTCAGCGACTGCTTTTCCTGATTCATTTCTTGTTTCCTTTAACTGTTTTTTTACATCTTCCCATGCAGATCTAAGATTATTTAAAATCTCGATGCATTTTGAAATTATCTCTACATCATTAAATAGATTTGCCCTTACAAGTTCATCTGTTAAAGTTGTATAAATTAAGCTCAGGTTTTCAGCAATCTGTCCACCCCTCTGTCTGTCAAGAATACTGTTTAGGTATAGTAAAATCTCTGTTGCTCTGCCAAGCTCAACAGCTTTTTTCTTGACAAGCTCTGGATCATCCAAACCCTTCATTATTGAATCTTTTGCTATGTTGAGAGACAGAATAGCTCTATCATAAAGCATCATAATCAGTTCAAGTCCATCCGCTCCTATAACTTTACTCTGTAAATAGGCATCTACGTATGTCATTTATTTTTGACCTCCTGTTGTCATCTGTGATAATGTTACCATAAAATCATTAAGCCTTGAGCTTATCTCATTCATCTGTGAAATAAAAGACTCAAGCTGTGCATACTCTTTTCTTAATCTTTCCTCATACTTGACAAGTTCTTCCTGCATATTCTGAATCTTCTGATCAATACTATTTATTTGAGAATTCTCAGTATTTTGATAAGTAGTAATTGCATTTGTCCATCCGTTAAGTGCTGTGCTAAATGAACTTTTAACTGTCGTCATAATATCTTTTAATTTATCGGGATCTGAAGATTTTAAAGAATTAAGTACATCACTATTTACTGATATCGTTCCATCAGTATCTGAGTAGTTAATTAATCCTGCTCTTATAAGAGGGTCGAGTAATCTGGTAAATCCTGTTTTTATTGTTGTAACTGTGCTATCTCCCTGAAACTGTGCACCTTTAGCAGTCATTGAGTTTATAAGAGATATTACGGAATTGTAAGAGTTAGCAAAATTACCAAGAGTGCTGTCTATTTGAGAGTAATCATCATTGATTGACAATGTAGCTGAACCTGTTTTTTTAACAGTGATATCAAGCCCTGTAATTAAGCCTGTAAAAGTATTTGTTGGGCTTGTTACAGGTGTTGTAGAGTTTCCTATTGTTATTGAGGCATTCTGAGCATTCTGTAAAAGCGTATCAAGGCTGCCAAGCTCTGCTGGTAGTTCTGTAGCTTCAATAACATACGAAGATGTATCTTTATCGGTTTCTTTTGTTGAATTCCCGGTATTAGCCTCTGTAAGCATCAGACGATAGTCTGTGCCTGTATAATAAACTGATGCCTTGATATTATTTTGAGCAGAGTTTATATTGTTTGCAAGATCCTGAATTGTCTGCCCTTCAGAATAATCTATATTATATGTTAAATAATTTGAACTATCTGTCCAATACTTAAGTGTAAGAGTTCCTGAAGATGAGAATTTATCGCTTAAAGAGTTTAATCCTGAAATGCTTGCTCTCATCTCTGTCTGTGCGAGTTTATTAACTGTTAAATTCATTGTAAGATTGGGTGTATCTTTAGTTGCTGTTGCTTCTAAAACAGATGTATCTGATGAACTTGCTTTCTTTGTTGAAAAAATGTCTGTTATATTTAGATTACTGATAAATTTATTCATATCATTTAAAGCGCCGTATAGATTTGTAAGACTTGAAACTTTTGCCTGAATTAAAGCTTTTTTCTGAGTAAGTGCTGTAATTGGTTGTTGTTTGATCTGAAGAAGTTTATCAATCATTGTACCTGAATCAAAAGTTCCCGTAAGCCCTGAAACATAAAGGTCTGCCATTTAAACCTCCTTTGAGTAAAGCACTCCTTTTAGCTCATCCATTCTTCTTAAAATCTCAACCACCCATTCTGGTGGAATCTGTCTTATTACTTCTTCTGTTCTCATATCAATAATTTTTGAAATAGGCATCTGCAGTTGATCATCAATATTTATCTGCAGATATTTTTCAAGCATGCTTAATTTATGCCTTAACTCATCCATCATTTTATTAAGCTCTTCCTGATCAACTGTTAATTTTTTTGCATTGTTCTGGTTATTCGTTAAGTTTTGCTCCAGATTATTCATTCTTTGTGTGCTAGCTGTCGGGATAGGGTGATTTTGAACTATATCCGTCCTCGTTTGTCTGTAAGGATTTATTATAACAACCTCTTGTTCTATCCCCTCCATCTTCATTTTATCCTCCTGTTTCTACATCCCATAGTTATAAAAATGAGGAGGAGAAAGGGATCCTCCTCCTCGTATCTGTTTAACGAAGAAGTTGAAGCACAAGTTGCGGTAGAGTATTTGCCTGAGCAAGCATTGCCATACCAGCCTGCATTCTTATCTGCATTGTTGTAAAGGTGCTCATCTCAGCAGCGAAGTCAGTATTACGAATGACATTTTCAGCTTCTTTTGTATTGTCATAGGCTGCTTTCTGCGCGTCGTATATAGCCTGGAGATTGTTTACAACAGAACCAATCTGGGTTCTTACAGTGTCAACTTTCTGAGAAGCTATATTGGCAATATCAAGTGCAAGTTCAGCTCCTTCATTGCTTGATACATCGATGCTATACAGATTTTTAAATGTTGAATTTTCAGAGTCGGATACCCCAAGTCCCTCAGATGTAGTTGAGATACCGGTAAAGTCATAGTTGAAAGAGTTTGTTCCAAGAATTGTAAGTTTTCCAACCTGAATTGCAGAACCTGTAGCAGATGTATTACTTGCTGATACTGTTCCACTTACGTTCATAAACTGTCCTATATTGACAGATATACTTGATTCTGTTCCTGAAGAAGTTGCACCAACCTCAAGACCAATTGTTTCACCGTTTGTTGTCAAAACAAGCTTATTGTTTTCAGTCCTTGCTGTGATACCTAAATTCTTCTCAGATGCCTGGCTGTTTATTTGGGCAACAAGGTCTGAAAGAGATAAAGTTTTATTCGGCCCTACTGTTACCTCTATATCTGCTGTACTTTCAGAACCTACGAAAAACTTAATTGCTACAGTCTGGCTTGCACTTGTTTGTATATCTGTCCAGTCAGAGGCTGCTGTGCTTACATTGTTTGCCCTTGCTGAAATTCCCTGATTTCTCAAAGCGGTAGATGAGTTTATATTATCTGCTATGGTTTTAGCATCCACAGCAAACGTTAAACCTTGAGAAACATCAATTCCTGAAACCTTTGCTTGATCTCCAGAACTCCATGAAAAGTTTGCACTAACAGCACTTGATGTACTGCCATACCCTCCACTGGTGCTGACATTAGTAACATATTGACCCTGCACCATATGAGCACCAATGTCAGATGCTTTTACATTGTTTAATCCAACTGTTATGGTCTGATCAGCTCTTGGTCCATAGTGAATTGCCTTGTTTATAAATGTTCCATCAAGAAGTCTAATTCCGTTATACTCTGTATCCGTTCCAATCTTCTGAATGGCATCAATAAGGTTACTAATATCACTCTGAATGGCTGCTCTGGCATTGGGGTCATTAATATCATTTGCAGCTGACTGTGCTTTGGTGTAAATTGTCTGTAATTTGTCATAAATCTGCGCCACATTCGTCTCGGCAATCTGGAGCGCACTTATACCTGTCTGAATGTTGCTGTTACCCTGATTAAGAGCAGCTGCAACTGTTGAAAGCTGGTCTGCAATAAAAAGACCTGCAGCATCATCTGCTGCTGAAAGGATTCTGTTACCTGTTGAAATTCTTAAAAGAGACTTGTTCATAGCCCTTTCATTCTGTAAAAGAGCTGTGTGTGTTGTTGTTGCTTCTGCATTAAAATTAATTCTTAGTGCCATGGTTTAAACCTCCATGTTTTTATTAGGAACGCCTCCTGCGTTCAGACAGCCTGGATGAATTATTAAAAGTTTCACCTCCTTTCCATCCTGCTATCTTAATTTTTTAAATCGATGATTTTTAAAAAAAGTTTAGCGCGATAATTAATTGTTAATTTTTAAATTATCATGTTTTATTTTGATTGTTATAACTGTAACCCAGATTGAATTATATTAAAAATATATTGAGATAATTAATGATAATGGATAAATAAAGAAACTTTAGTTTTTGTTTTAAAACTTTTACTAATTAAAGTCTCGTTATTTTAAGTTTTTTAATTCAAAAAATTTTTAAAAACCAAACGATAACATTAAGCAATGTGCATTAATGCTATCATTGTGCTCATAAAGTCCAGCATTGGATAAATGTCTAAATCTGTACGCAATTTTCATCCCTGATTTAAACTCAATACCTGCACCACCCATAACGCTGAATATAAAACTTCCACCTAATTCTCTGTTTTCTACTTTGCTACGACTTATTAAGTTAGGACCAGCACCTGCTTCAACAAAAGGCTTAATTGAAGCATTATCTAACAGATAATATCTCAACATAGGAGCTGCTCCAAAAACAAAAGTTGTTTTATCATCGCTAATTATTTCAATATCTCCTTCAAGATGAAGCCATAGACTATTATTATCTGAAAGTTTAAAATTAACTGCAGGAGCAATTAAGCCATGCGTTGTTGAAATACCGTCAAGATTACTACCTATTCCAAGACCTAATTCAAAATTTCTGTCCTCAGAAAAAGAATAAGCCGGAAAAACTAAAAGCACAAACAAAACCAGATAGATTCGCTTTTTCATCTGCCCTCCCTCCTCTTTGTTTATAAAAAAATCAAATGATTTTCTCTTAATCAAAGATTTATAATTGCCACTGTAGGCTCAGAGCAGTTATTTATTACTGCAGAGCTTACTCCTCCAAGAACAATATCTTTTATAGGTGATCGTCCTCTCCTTCCCATAATTACAAGATTATAATTATTTTCCTGAATATCAGCATTTATCTCTTCTGCCGGGAATCCCACTCTTGTTTTTGTCTGGACTAAATCCTGAGAAATCCCTTCTTTTATGAGAATATTCTGAGCCTTCATAAGAATCTCACTTGCTTCTTCTTCAGGATTTATACCCTGTCTCATTCTCTCAAGATATACAGAAACATTGATAACTCTTAAAATAGTGATTTTTTTAATACCTTTAACAAATCTGGCAAGTGATGCAGCATGTTCAACTGCTTTCATTGATGATTCTGAACCATCAACAGGAACTAAAATATCAGGAATTGGGCATGTATTACCTTCAACTATTTTCTGTCCAACAATATAGATATTTTGCTCTTTTAAGCCATAAAGCACCTTTGTTGACACACTACCGAGTAAAAGACATTTAAGCTCTGACATACCCCTGCGAGACATTATTACAGTTGAGTACTGTTCATTTTTGACTACTTCAATTATTTTACTTCCAGGGTCTCCTTCTTCAACTTTCTGAGTTATTCTTCCTTTGAAATTTTTATCTTTTAAAATTTTTTCATAGTCATCAAGAAGCGGTTTAATATGATCGGTAATACATTTTTCTCTAATTATTTCGTAATCCTTAACATTTTGTGTCTGCATATTAACTTGTTTTAAAAAATTACTTAAATATTTTCCTGTGATCACATAAAAAAGTGTTATTTCAGAAAGACCTTGAGACTCAGGTTCTCCTTGCTCACTCTGTAAACAACTATCCTGTGCAAGCAATAATCCTGCAAATTTTACAGCCCTTTTTGAATGCTCACTTTTATCAACAGGAAGCAAAACTTTTTTAAAAGGATTCTGTAACATCTAATCACCTCCTCCAAGAACTTTGTAAAGCGTCGTTAAATTGGAATGCTTGGAAAGTCTTAAATTATTCAACTGCTGCTGAGCCTGAAACAGTGATCTTTGAGCATCAAGAACACTTAAATAACTGTCTATCCCTTCATCATATCTCATTTTTGCAAGTCTGTAAGTATCAGAAAGAGATTGAACAAGGGATTCATAGGCTCTAATCTGGTCATCGATTGTTCCCTTCACAGCTAAAGCATCAGCAACTTCTTTAAATGCAGTCTGTATAGCCCTTTCATAGTTTGCCACTGCAATTTCTCTTTCAACCTTTGAAGCTCTATAACCAGCCCATACCCTCGCGTCAAATATCGGCATAATACCCTGAGATTGCCATGACCATGCTCTTGATCCTCCACCAAAAAGATTTGAAAGCTGGTCAGATGCTGTGCCAAAAAGTGTTGTAAGGGAAATTGTCGGGAAAAATGCAGCTCTTGCAGCTCCTATCTGGGCATTATATGCTTTTAAAGTATGTTCGGCTGCGATAATATCAGGACGCTTGAGTAAAACTTCAGAAGAAAGTCCAGGAGATATGTCCTTTGGGGCTACCACGCTTTGAAGTCCCTGTGGCAATAGCTCTTCTGTTACCGGCTCTCCTGCCAGTAAATCAAGTGTGTTTTTATCCTGCGCAACAACCTGTGTGTATCTTGCAACTGCCTCTTTTGCAGTCTCAACCTGTGTTCTTGCCCTGTGAAGATCTATCTCAGACACAATACCAGATTCATATTGACTTTTTATTAATATATAGTTTTCCTCCTGAGTTTTGAGAGTATCCTTTGAAAGCATTAGATTCTCTCTATCAGTTGCATATGTGTAATATGCAGTAGCAACAGCGGATATAAGTGAAAGTCTCGCTGCTCTGTATGAAGACTCCTGAGCGAGATATTCTTCAAGTGCCATCTTTGTAAGACTTCTGATTCTACCAAAAAAGTCTATCTCCCATGAAATAATACCTATACTAACATTATACTCTGAAAAGGTTTCTGCCTTGCCTGTATTGGAAAGATCAGCAGGAACTCTCTGCCTCTGCCCACTTGCACTCACATCAACTGCGGGTAAAAGTTCTGCTCTTTGAATTCCATAGTATGCCCTTGCTCTTTCAACATTTAATGCTGAGAGCCTCAAATCACGATTGTTTTTAAAAGCCATCTCAATTATTTTCTGAAGGTTTTGATCCTGCAGAAATTCATTCCATTTAAGTTCTGTTGCTTTTGATGATTCGTCATATTTTGAGTCTTGATAAGCATCTCCCTTGGGCCATTCCTTTGGAACAGGTGCCTCAGGTCTTTGATATTCTGGTATAAAGCTACATCCAAATAATAATGTTATTAAGGTAAAAATCAGTAGTTTTTTCATATCACTTCTTCACTTTAAAGAATTTTAAAACTTTAACAAAAAATAA
>ENA-UPSA01000314-UPSA01000314.1-bioreactor-metagenome-genome-assembly--contig:-NODE-314-length-74762-cov-14.634760_pt1 | contig 74762 bp, 54 predicted proteins | sample MGYA00238183_ERZ773288 | MGnify/ENA primary metagenome ERZ773288 (study PRJEB29028, sample SAMN07631243) | bioreactor metagenome | isolation source: Switchgrass digestor | place: USA: Dartmouth... | reverse complement strand
AAAGTTGATATGCGTCCGGAGGAATATACAAAGGAATCCCTTATGGAAAGGCATAATAAAATGCTGCATGAGTTTAAAGGCGAAATAAACTTGAATGGAAACAGAGCAGTTTATTATGTAATTCGTACAGAAACAGAAGGTGGCTCAGTATTCTTTAATCATCTGGTATGGCTATATAATGCAGACATAACCGCAAAATATGGCATAAGTATTGAGTACATCAGTTTTGATGAATCCGTAACACCCGAGGTAATCGATCATATAATTAACAGTATTACACTGGCCCCCGAAGCTCAACACCTGGAAGGTGTGGATAAATCATTCTGATCTGCTGGCTATGGGCAGATGGACGAACTGGCAGTCTGTCTGCCCAAAACTTTAATTCGCTTCAAATTTGTATCGTCGGATAGTATACGTGTCTGAATATAATATGATCAGTAAACTCTGATTTACAACAGGCTTATGGATATAAACTCGAGTAATCATAAAAATATATATTGCAGATGCTGCCATTCGAAACGCTGTTCTAATGGGCGATTGGTTGCTGTCAGATCCGGTGGAAACGGGAAGGATTGTAGAGGCACCGGCTGCAATCGTTGTTACCAGGAACGCCGGTGACTTAGGAATTCATAAAACCAAGTCAGGAAAGGATTTAATCCGGATTCCTTTTTATAAGAAAATTTATACGTATTTTTTTTTACATTTACATCATGACCCAATTGCATGATAATAAAAACAGGGGTATCAGCCTGTCAAGGGGAGGATTCTTGCAAATGATAAACCGGAAGACCCTTGTTCTTTTTGCAATAGTATTATTACTTGGGCTTGGTGGATGTTATAAAGCAGAAGAAATTCTGGACGTTCCGCAGTTGACAATTATGCTGAAAATGGGTGATGCTTTCGAAAATGAAGGAAATTCTTTCATAGAAGAGCTTGAAAAAAGACTGAACATGAAACTTGAAATTGAAACTCCCTCGGCGACCAGCTATAATGAACACTTAAACGTAGTGATGGCTTCAGGTGATATGCCGGATATTGTGCAGCTAAACTGGCTGGGGGAAGAAAACCTTTCATTATGGGCGAAAAAAGGTTTAATCAGGGAAATTGACATTGGAAAAATGCCCAATGTGCAGATAAATGTTTCGGCTTCTCTTCTTGCCATGGTAAAGGTATTGGGGGATGACAGGGTTTTCGGAATTCCCGGTGTTACCAGCTACGACCCGTATGGTGTGATAATAAGGCAGGATTGGCTTGATTCCCTGGGACTTGAGCAGCCGAGAACCCTGGATGAGTTCAGGGAGGTTCTGAGAGCTTTTACATACAATGATCCCGATGGGAATAAAAAGGACGATACCGTGGGTATTACATCCTGGAGGTTGAACCACCTGGGGGGTATATTCGGCAGTGCATTTAAAATTGATTACTTATGGAACTCGCTTCATTATGACATGTCTGGTTTAAATAAGGAAGTGAAAATAAGGGAAGCCCAGAGCGAATACCTTTCATTTTTAGACTATATCAGGGACTTGTACAGCGAAGGATTGATAGATAAGGAGTTCACAAGCTTCAGCAGGGCGGAGCATAAGTTTGTTTTCGGAAAAGCAGGTATGATTGGAGGATATTCAGGAGAAACAATATCCCTGGAGAAGGAATTGCAAAAGCACATACCCGATGCCAGGCTGGAGTGGATTCTCTGTCCCAGCGACCCGGAAGGCAGGGTATGGAATTTCATGCCCGAAGCATATGGTTATAACGGTCCCGGGAGCCAGATTTCAAAGAACGCTGTTTTTCTTGTTACGAAAAATGCAGATTATGACACAGCACTTGCTTTCCTGGACAGGATGAATTCCAAGGAGATGGTGCTTTTTTGCAATCTTGGAATAGAAGGCATACATTATACCGAGTTTGACGAATACCGGATGCTTCTTAAACGGACCGAAGAGCAAAATGAGGCGGTAAACAGGGAATTGTTCGGAATATCAGACAGTTACAGGGATGAAATCAGCGCTTACCAGGGAACCAATCCCGAAGAAAATGAACGGGCTAATTATTACCACAGAAAGGGTAAGCTCCTTATAACCAATCCGGTTTGTTTCAGTATGGGCCTGGTACCTGAATATGCTACCTTCTACCAGCTAAATCCAAGATTCAAGGAAACTGAAACTTCCATGGCGTTGAAGTATGTAATTGGTGCAATTGACAGGGAAAGCTACCTGGAATATTTGAAAGAAAACATTTCAAAGCGTGAGAAACTGTCTGAAAGCTTAAACTCAAGATATGACGAGCTTATAAATTCCAAAAGGTAGGCAGGGTGGTAGTTGTGATTGTTTTCAGGAAATATTGGCATTGGGTCAACAGGAAAAGCATTTTTGTGAAATTTACTCTTTATTTCACCACTTTGTTGTCATTTTTAATACTTATAAGCTACCTGATATACTTTGTGTGCATCAAGAAATATTTCATGTATGAGATAACCTCGAACAATGAACAGGAGCTTAAACAGGTGGTGTCCACCTACGAAGTTTTTTTGGACAGCACCATTAAAGCAGCTATGGTCAGCATGGAACAGAGCGAAACAACCTCGGTTTTTACAGATGGAGATGATTTTTTCAGTCATCAGAGTATTTACGACAGGCTTAACAATATCATGCAGTTATCCGGCTTTATATATTCGATCTATTATTACGAAAAAGATCCTGAAATAATATATACTTCGGCCGGATTCAGCTTTGAGCCGGATGATTTCTATGATTCAGCATGGTTGGAAACCCTGAGCCTGGAAAAGGATTACTACCTTCTGCCCGCAAGAAAGCTGCCGCCGTTGTCAGGCAGTGAAAGAGTGGTCATTCCTGTGGTAATCAACCTTCCGCTGAATACAATGAATCATTTGTATACTTATGTATTGAATCTTGATGCCAATTCGCTTTTTAACTATATGGTAAAGAATACCGATACAAAAAGGGAACGCAACATAAAAATTATTGATCCCAACGGCATGATAATAACTTCTTATAACGAGCCCGAAGCCATATTTAAGAATATTCAGGATTTCCCCTATATTGACAAGGAGCTTTTGCTGAAAACCCCCCATGGAAGTTTTCAGGCTAATGACAATGAGCAAAAAATACTTGTATCATTTTTCGAATCTGCAAAATACGGATGGAAGTATATCAGTGAAATTAACCTTGACCTGGTAACAAGAAACATGTACAGGCCGATTAAGATTATGCTTTATATTTCTTTGATACTGCTGGTTTTAAGCTTTGCAGCCTCCATATCGGTTTCCAGGATATTGTACAAACCTGTCAGGGAACTTGTGAATCTCATCGGCTACAGGTCTGACAGGATTGAAGAGGATGAGTACGAGGTTATAGGCAAGTACCTGAATGAATATCTGAATGAGAATAAGCATCTTAAAACCGAAGCCGGCAAAAACAAGAAGAGCATGGAGAGACTGTTTTTGACAAACCTGATTGTAAAGAATATTTACAACTCAAATGAAATAGAAGATAAATTCAGTTATTTCGGTCTTTCATCGTACGATAATTATACGGCACTGGTTATTGAACCTGATGATATCGAATATATAAATGCTCTGGCACCCGATGATAAAATACTTCTTGATTATGCTATAGAAGATATTTCCATGAGATTGCTGAGCAGGTATGGCGGAGGATTTTTTGCAAGCGTTGAAACCGGCAGATATGCAATTGCTTTCAGCAAAACCGGAGAATCAATATCAGAGGTATCTAAACTTGCTGTAAAGCTGGCCATTGAAATAAAAGAAAACATTTTGAAAAACCTTAAGCTGTCAGTCAGTATAGGCGTCGGAAAAACCGTTGATGATGCAAGCGCGTTGAACAGTTCATACCGTGAGGCATCAAAAGCCCTGATGCTTCGGGCGGCCAGGGACGGGGAAGTGGTCCTGTATGAAGAACTGGCCGACTCAAATATGAGCACGGTTAATTATCCTTATGACCTGGATGAGATGTTGATTCAGAATATAACCGCGGGGGAATATGACAAAGCGGAGCATATACTGAAAGACATTTTTGCGGTTTTATACAGGCAGGAGCATGTCCGGAGATCGCATATTTATATATTTGCGCTCCAACTGCTGAATACCCTTGTAAAGTTAATGGTGGAACTGGGAATACCCGAAAATGAGGTTTTTATAAACACCGGCGGTTTCAGCGGGTTATGCCCGAAACTGATGCAAGTCAGGAAGGAAAGCGAATGTATACGGATTTTTTCGGGAATTGTGAACAGAATATGCGGGAAAGTAAAAGAAAAAAGAAATAACACCTCAAATGAAAAGGTAAAAGAAATAATTGATTATATCAATAAAAATTACAATAAACCCATTTCGGTGGATATTATTGCCGATGAAGTAAATCTTAACAGCTGCTATGCCGGACGTTTGTTCAAACAGTATACAAATCTCAGCATAGTGGATTACATTAACCAGACCCGGATAAATAATGCTGTGGAACTGTTAAAGAATACCGATATGAAAGTATTTGAAATTGCCGATGCGGTTGGATTCAACAACACACATTATTTCATTAAAATATTCAAGGCCCACATGAATATGACACCGGGACAGTTCAAGGAACAATACGTTGATAAAAAAATATTGACCTAGAAATAGTTATATATTTATGCATTTTATAAATCATAAGTTTTCATGCATTTTTTCATACCTCCGAACTTTGCTATTTACGTTCGATACGGCCTGATTTTATAATCTGTGTATCCGCTGATAAAGAAGGTGCAGCATTATGAGAGCCATGTCGAACTTGAAACTGTATTTGTCAGAACAGTACAGGAGTTTTAAACGGAGCAGGTTTTTACTGCTTATAATGGTTCCCGGAATTATATACTATGTAGTGTTTCATTATCTTCCAATGTACGGACTGATAATAGCGTTCAAGGACTTCAATGTTTTTGACGGAATTATTAAAAGTCCCTGGGCTGCAAATTACGGGTTCAAACATTTCCTGGAACTGTTCAACCTGCCTGTGTTTTACAGGATACTGAAAAATACGGTACTGTTAAGCCTGAATACAATCGTGTTTACTTTTCCGGCACCGATAATACTGGCACTGTGTTTGAATGAAGCAAAAGCAGACGTTTGGAAAAAAACCGTACAAACTGTAAGCTACCTGCCTCATTTTATTTCCACGGTAGTCATATGCGGTATGGTTACGAATTTTCTCTCGTTGAGCGGACTTGTCAATGACATAATCAGCCTTTTCGGCCTGAAAAGAATCCAGTTTCTTCTGTATCCCCAGTATTTCAGAACAATATTTGTTGCGACCGAAATATGGCAGCAGACAGGATGGAATTCAATTTTATATATGGCTGCACTGTCCCAGATTAATCCTGAGCTGTATGAAGCATGCAAAATTGACGGGGCAAACCGTCTGCAGCAAATACTTTACATTAATATCCCCGGTATAATTCCCACAGCTATGATCCTGCTGATTTTCAAAATCGGAGGAATAATGAATATGGGATTTGAAAAGGTTCTCCTTCTGTACAATCCGAACATTTATGAAACCGCGGATGTCATAGGTACGTTTGTGTACAGGCGGGGCATAGTCGGGGCTGAATTCAGTTTTTCGACAGCAGTAGGTTTTTTCCAGTCTGTAATTGGCTTCGTGCTTGTTGTCATTGCAAACAGAATAGCCCGGAAAGTGAATGAAGTTAGCTTGTGGTAAAGGTGTTGTGTATGAAAAAGGCAAACCTGTCTTCAGTATTATTTGATTCTTTTATTAATCTTATATTGGCATTGGTGTTACTGGTTACATTATATCCGTTTCTTCATGTCGCATCGGTATCGTTAAGTGACCCTTATGCGGTCATGCAGAACAGGGTAAGTTTCTATCCTGTCGGATTCAACCTTAACTCATATAAATCGGTATTGTCCAATCCTTATATATGGATTAGCTATAAAAACACAATTGTATATACGGTTGTGGGGACTTGTGTAAATATGGTAATGACAACCACCATGGCATACTCACTTTCAAAAAAATACCTGTTCGGGAGGAAATTTTTCTCGGTATTCACCATTTTTACATTGTTCTTCAATGGAGGCATAATACCCAACTATATCCTGATAAACAAGCTCGGACTGATCGACAGTATGTGGGCGCTGATTCTTCCGATAGCAATTGGTACATGGAATCTTATGGTCATGAGAACCTATTTTGAAGGACTTCCTTCTGAAATTGAAGAATCGGCTGCCATTGACGGATGCAACCCGTTACAGGTTCTTGTTAAAATTGTCCTGCCGGTGTCAAAGCCGATACTTGCCACAATAACCTTGTTTTATGCCGTATGGCACTGGAACATGTATTTTTCACCGTTGATATATCTAAATGACAAGGAGAAGTATCCCATTCAGATTTTCCTTCAACAGATCCTGATAACGGGGGAAACTTCGTTTGCAAATACCGTTGTAAGCATAGAGGATACTCATCTTCTGATTTCGGATACCGTAAAATATGCAACCATTATAGTTGCAATTCTTCCAATTATTATTGTCTATCCTTTCCTTCAGAAATATTTCATAAAAGGAGTTTTAATTGGTTCAGTCAAAGGTTGAACAATAAAACATATATAAGGAGGTTTTTTTCATGAAAAAAAGGAAAGTATCAAAAATCATGAGGCTGGCAGCGGTTGTTCTGATTGCGGCCATCCTCCCGATGCTGGTGTCGTGCACCTTTAATGTTCCTGAAAGGCAGACGGCTCCTGGCCCGGAAACAAAACAGGCTGACGGACAAAAGAATAATGAACAGGGTTCCCAGAAGATAACCGACAAGATAGTGGAATTTGACGTACTAATAGGCGAGCATGCTTCATACCCTGTAACAAGGTATGAGAACAGCCAGTTTCTGCAGAAAATCACAGAGAAGACAGGTGTCAGACTGAACCTGATAGCCGTTCCCGATGCGGGAGATGCTTACAAACAGAAGCTGAACATCATGCTCAATACAAACGATATACCGGATATAATCTGGACAAGCAAGGATGATGCATTAATCAATTCACTTGCTGTAAAGGGAGTTTTCCTTGCATACAGCGACTACCTTGATCATACACCGTCGCTCAAAAAGGCGTTTGAAACCATTCCCGATATTGAAAGAAGCTATTCGGCATCCGACGGAAAGGTTTATATCATGCCCCGTCTTACCACAAATGTCATGTCGGAAATCTTCATGATAAGGGAGGATATTCTTAAGAAGGAAGGTCTGAAAGAACCTGAAACTTTTGATGAATTCTATTCTCTCCTTAAAACATTAAAGGAAAAATATCCTGACATGATAGCATTTATCAACCGCAACGGCGGCGAACATCTTGTCAACAGGCTGGCATACAGTTGGGGAAGCGGTTATGAAACAGGAACATATGGCTTCTACCTGAACAGGGATGAAGACAAGTACCAATACGGGCCGCTGGACAAGAATTTCAAACTCATGGTTGAATGGCTTAAAAAATTGTTTGATGAAGGAATTCTTGACGAGGAATACGCACTGAGAACAACAAAGCAATGGGAAGAAGAAATGAGCAAAGGAAATGCAATTTTTACAATTGACTATATCGACAGGGTTAAGTCGATCAACGCCGCATATATAAGCACCGGTATGGAAGCAAGGGTAGCGGCAATGAACATTCCGAAGGGACCTACCGGTAAAAGCGGAATACTTGCGAAGTCCGCCGTTATGGCCAACAGTGGAATTGTAATAAGTTCAAAAATCAGTGATCCGGTAGTGGCAATGAAGTTCATAGACTGGGTATACAGTGATGAAGGAAGACTTATGACAAGCTTCGGAATTGATGGCGAAACCTTTGTTATTGATGAAGATGGCAGACCCATGCTGACTCCTCATATGAAAAGACAGGCAAATCCGGATGGTAAGGAACTGGTAAAGGATTACGGATGGATTTACTATATTGACAAATATGAGTTCCCGGTGGGTTATTTGAAGGATGTTCTTCCCGGTGATCCTGTACCTGAAGATGACAGATGGATGTTTTCGAGGGAAAAGATGGAACAGGCAAACCAGGTCATACCTGCTGATCCGGTTCTGAAATTTACCGAACAACAGACAAGTGAGCTTAGAAGCAAATGCACTCTTATACAGGACTACTTCAAGCAAAACATTGATAAATTCATTATGGGTACAAGGCCTATCAGTGAATATGATCAGTTCGTGGAAGAAATAAAAAAACTGGGTGTAGATGATGTTGCCAAAATTTATAATGATGCTTACCAGGAATATAAAAGCAGGTAAATATTAATTTCTTGTTCGGAAAAGGGGAAGGCAACACTTCCCCTTCCTTGCCAGGGGGAGTTGCAGCAATGGCACACAGATTTGAAGTGAATATTGATCAGAATGAAGGCCGCACCTTTGAAGGAATCGGCGGCATAACAAGCAACGGTATGTCCAAGCTTCTGATGGATTATCCGGAAGAGCAGAGGGAAGACATTTTCAACCTTTTGTTCAAACCTTTCTTTGGAGCAAGCTTACAACATTTAAAGGTGGAAATAGGTTCGGATGTAAATACCTCTTCAGGAACAGAACCAGGCCACATGAGAAGTGAAACCGATTTTGACATAACGCGGGGTTATGGGCTTGTCATTGCCAAAAAAGCCAAAGAAATAAACCCAGGTATTTATCTTGAGGCTCTCAGGTGGGGTACACCCCGATGGATTACCGACGACAGCAAAAAATACAAGTTCTATATAAATTTCCTTAGCGGGGCAAGGGAGATTTACGGGCTTGAATTTGATTATCTCGGGCCTGATGTAAATGAAGGCCCGTTTAACAGGGACTGGACTGTAAATATGTTAAGACCGGGTCTTGACAGGGACGGCTTCGGCAATGTCAAGCTTGTAGCTGCAGACAGCAATATCGGCTGGGAAATTGCCGACCTGGTGGACTCTGATCCCGAACTTGACAGAGCCCTTCATGCCTTGAACATCCATTACATCCAGGAAAGCTGTCCCAAGGCCGTAAAAAGTCAAAAACCGCTGTGGGTGGGTGAGGACCTCGCTCCTTTCCGGCACGACTTTGCCTGTATACTTGACGTGGCTTTGCGCATTATCAGGATGTACGTGTTGGGTAAAATGGTCAAGTATGAAATTCACCCGCTGATTGAATCACAATACGGTACGGTACCGTTCAGTTATAAAGGGATTTTGACCGCCGTATGGCCATGGACCGGCCACTACGAAATTGAACCGGGTTTATGGATGATAGCGCATTTTACGCAATTTATAAAACCCGGCTGGAAATACATTGATTCTGGCTGCGGATGCGATGAGGAGGGTGGATATGTAACGCTGAAGCAACCGGAAAAGCCTGATTACAGCGTTATAATCGTAAACAAATCGGGATATGAAAAGGAATATGTTTTTAAATTTCCGGCTGATTTAAAGGAATTATATGTCTGGAAAACCAACAGCAAAGAGCAGTTTATCATGGCGGGTCCTGTAAAGCCGGTTAACAATTCTGTCAGGCTTGTTGCAGAACCATATTCCATATATTCGATAACGAATACAACAGGGCAGAAAAAAGGGAAACCTGAAAATGTAATTCCGAAGGAAACTGGTTTTCCCTTGCCGTACGATGATGATTTCGCAGGATATCCCTTTGGCAAATTGCCGCGATTTACGCTTGACCAGGGTGGAGCTTTTGAAACCGACACAGATAACGGCAAAAGCTGTATAACGCAAAAAATTACAGCCGATATAAAGCCTTTTGACTGGGTATATCGCAGTACCCCCGATCCCTATACACTAATCGGAAGCCTGGAATGGACCGACTATAAAGTCTGTGCAGAAGTAAAACTTGGTCCTGATGCCGAATATGCAATGGTATGCGGCAGGTTAAACAATACATGGAAGAATACCGACCCACCCCAGGGTTATGCCTTATATTTATATAATTCAGGGGATTGGGAATTAAAGATCGGCGCACGTTCGCTGGGCGAAGGGAAGCTGGTGAACTTCAGACAAAATGACTGGAACACTGTGGAATTATGTTTTTTAAGGCATACCATTTCGGCTTTTGTAAACGGGAGTCTGGCCATAAGAACTGAGGATGCCGAGATTTCAAGCGGACAGGCGGCTCTCGGCTGCAGTTATCATAATGTAAAATTCGCAAATCTCAGAATATTGCCGGTTGAATCGGGAAACACCTCTTGCAGGCGCTATGATGACAAGGACGGGTGGTTGATTTATATCGGCAGCTGGGAGAAGGAGGACGGTGACTATAATAATTTCGGGAGAACACTCCGGAAATCCAATGAAAAAGGCTCCAGCGTATTATTCAGGTTCAATGGTACGGGGTTCAGCATAATCGGGAAAAAAGGCGCCGACTGCGGTAAAGCTCAGATTTTTATAGATGGGGTATTAGAGACAATAACAGATTTATACCGGGACTGTCCGGAATTCAGAAAGACCCTTTTTTCAAAGCATTTTCCTGAAGCAGGTGAACATGAAGTTAAACTTGTGGTTGATGAAAGCAAAAATCCGCAGGCCGGGAATAATTATATATATATCGACGCAGTTGAGATAATGGGTGGAAAAGGTCTGTGTCAGATTGTACATAATTCCTGGTGAACAGCTATATACCGAATGATACGTGCAGTGGTGTAATAGGACGCTGAATAAAATAATTATTCAGCTCCTGCTCGATTATTTTACTTATAAAAAGAATTGTGATGATAAAATAATTCAATTTTTTAATCATAATGGCCTTAATTTCAACCCAATCAGCCATGCCCCTTAAACACAACTTTTAAAAGCAAATAATGCATTTACAATGGTAGGCGATATGGAATTTGCTGATCGTTTTGCTTCCACTCCTGATGATGTCATGAAGCTTAACATCAGCGCAATTAAGGACGTAGTAGTAAATTTAAGCTGGCAAATGGTTTATTCAAAACCGATGAGGAATTTGAGGCACTGTGGGACAAAATGATTAAGGATTGCAAGGATCTTGGCGCTGAAGATATTATAAGGTGGAGACTGGATGATCTTGCAAACGCCAAGAAAATAAAAGATTCATTGGTAGATGTTGCAGCAGGGGGATTGGATTTGGCTGTCAGAAAGTATAGAATAATATAGGTGCTAAGTTATTTTTGATTATGGGAGAGGTACATAAATGGAATGCTTTATTTTAAATCAAGATACGTTGTTTTGCCTGCCGAATCCGATGTCAAAGCCTGTTAAACATGCAGTTGACATCCTGTTCAGGGATTTTGAAAAGGTCTTTGGAGTAAGGCCGATGGTGGCGGATAATGAAGAAGCTGTGTCGGTTGTGGTTCGATACGCTGACCGGGATGAAACTCTTGCAGGAAAACCAGAATGCTTTCAGATAACCTTTTCAGAAACGGGCAAAATGCATGTAACCGGATGCGATGATTTGGGAATTATATATGCACTTCTTTATGTAAGTGAAAAGTATCTTGGCGTGGATAAGTTCTGGTTCTGGACCGGGAAAGAGCCTGAAAGAAAAGAAAAAATTGAAATACCGGCGGTTGACTACACTTCTCCCCGGCCAAGGGTACGATTCAGGGGCTGGTTTGTAAACGACGAGGTATGCCTTATCGGATGGGCCGATGTATACCCGCCGCCAAAGGAAGTGTGGATGCCGGTTTTTGAAACCCTGCTGAGGTGCGGCGGGAACATGGTGATACCCGGAACTGATCTCCCGAGGACAGGAATACATTGGGAACTGGCATCAGAAATGGGACTGTATATAACGCACCACCATGCAGAGCCGCTTGGAGCGGAGATGTTTTTCCGGGTCTATCCCGACAAGTCCGCAAGTTATGACGAAAGTAAAGAGCTGTATGAAGGTTTGTGGGAAGAAGCGATAAAGAAGCAAAAAGATAAAAAGGTTGTCTGGGTATTCGGTTTCAGGGGGCAGGGTGACTGTCCTTTCTGGGAGAATGCTCCTGAATACAATACACCGGAAAAACGCGGGGAATTAATAAGCCGCGTTATGCACAGGCAATACGAGATGCTTTGCAAGTACGTGGAAAATCCTCCATGTTCCACTTACCTTTACGGTGAAATAACAGAGCTGTATATGCAGGGTTTAATCGATATTCCCGATGGAGTAATAAAGATATGGTCAGACAACGGATATGGAGAGATGGTGTCCAGGAGACAGGGAAACCATAACCCCAGAGTCCGGTCGCTTCCCACCGAAAAAGATGCAGGTCCCCATGGCCTGTATTATCATATTACATTTCATGATTTGCAGGCATCAAACCACCTGGTTATGATGCCAAACGAACCTGCTTTTATAAAAAGCGAGCTGGTTAAGGCTTTTGACGCGGGAGCGGATCACTACCTGTTGTTAAACTGCGGAAATATACGGATGCATGTTTATTTTCTCGATATAATAAATAAACTTTGGAGCGAGGGTGATATTGACACCGGAACCCACCTGGAGGATTTCTGCAGGCGTTATTTTTCATCTGCCTGGGAAAAAGCAGCAGATTGCTACAGGAATTATTTCAAATATGCGATACGGTATGGCAACAATCCGTCAGATGCAGCAGGAGACGAGTATTACCACCACCCTGTCCGGATGATTATAGGGCATTGGGTAAGAGGAGAAATTCATGAAACGGCAAAGGATTTACTATGGGCGACCGGAGATTTGTCCTTTTCAGAACAGGTAAGATTCTTCTATGACAAACTGGTTGATTCGGTTGCTGATTTTGAAAAACTGGAACAGCAATGCCTGGGTGCCTGTAACAGTTTACAGGGGGAAGAAGCCGTATTTTTCAGGGATAATATTATGTTCCAGGTGAGACTTCACCTTTCGGGCTGTAAAGGGTTTATTTCCCTGTGCAAATCTTTTTTTGAATTTGAAAAGGGCAATTACCCGCTGGCCTTTGTATATGCATCCCAGTCAATATGGGATTACAGGGAAAGCCTCAACGCCATGTCCGAAAGTGAGCATGGAAAGTGGAAAAACTTTTACAGGGCCGACTGGCTTACAAATGTCAAAAGCACTATCTACAGTCTTGAAGCATTGAGGAAATACTTAAGGATGCATGGGGACAGTCCCGATTTCTTCCTTTGGTACAAGGCGTTTATAATGCCCGAGAACGAGAAGAAAATTTATCTTGAAAATACCCATCGCAGGCCGCTGTCCGACGATGATCTTGCGTTAAAACTCAGGGAAAAGTTTCTTGGGAGATAGTCTGCATATTAAACGCTTCAATAACAGATGCCGTTCTTTTTTAACAATCTGTGAAGAGCGTGTTGTAGTACTCCGATAATTACTGCCATATGCAGATAATGGGGAATGCCTCCTGTAAATGTGCCGGATTGTAAGCAAGAAATAAAGCCGGTTGACAATTCCTAATTTATACCTGTCTTCAGTTAAATAAAAGCATGGGCTTCCGGGATCATAAAACTGATTTCGGAGGCTTTTTTGCTTCATATAGGATATATTGAAGCTTTGAAACCCATACACGCAGGGCTTAACCCGTGGTTAAGTCCTGTTGTCGTACCACTCCATTTATTACATATCACTTTATGATATTATTATTTTGTGTTGAGTAAAACACAGGTATCGGGAGGTGGTGCAATGAGCTTTACAGCTGCTGTGAATACATTTTTGACTGTAATTCTTCGGAGGTGCATCACAAACACGCCGCCAACCGCCTGTTTGCGAGAAAAATCAGGGAGCTTTGAAAGAAAGCGTGAACATGCCCTGCTTCATTAAACCGCGGGATGTTTAATGAAGGTAACAGAAAAGTGCTTGCCTTAAGCAATTTGTTACAGTAATATTAATTTACAAGTGTTATACATTTATTGAAATGTATTTAATTTTAATTAACTACCGAGATTTGCTGGAATAAAAATATATTACTCCCGATTCAGGCGGTTTGAGGGGTATTTATATGAAAAAGGCGATTTATTCAATTCTTATATCAATCCTTTTTGTCGGGTTCTTCCTGGTTATTATTGATGGTTTGTCGAAGGCCGGGGACGGATTTAATATTCCATCAAGGTTTGAGAAAGTGGTTGTCGACCTGGGTAAACAATACGGAACCGATGTCCTTGTTTTCACAAAGGAGTTAAATGTACCTTCTACTGTAGAACTAATTATTCAATCAAATGCTGCAAATGAAAAGAAGGTAAAAATAGTAAGCGAGTCTGAAATATTGGGAACCAATAGCAGTGAGATTGATTATACCGTTTGGAAATTAACCGGAAACGCATCAATATCGAGCACTTTAACATTAGATAAAGGCAGGTATTCGGTATACGTTACCAGTGAGAAAACTGACGGGAAGCTTGTTATAGGGCATGTGGAAACCGCCAGGGAACCATCCGAATTTGAAAGACTGTATAAAATACATAACGGGGAACCGAACAATCCGCCGAAAGGGTATGAAGAAATATACTCAACAGATCTAACAGGAAAAAGCTGTAAAGACGAAGTAATCTATACCATTACTCTTGATGAGGCCACGAACATCGGCTTATCGGTCTATACATCTTCAAAACAGGGAATTTTCAGTGTAGACCTCATTGGAAAAAATACAAGCTTTACAGGTCTGGTTCACCATGAGACGGGCAGAATATGCGATCAGTTGGAAGCTACGCTGCTTCCGGGTGAGTACTTGTTAAAACTCACATGCGAAAACGCGGATGGCTGGTTGTATGTATTTCTCAAGCAGTAAATACGCAGGAGGGTTTTATGGTTAAAAAGCAATCCCCCACGATTACCCAAGCCAATATCATGTTTTTTATAACTGCGGTTTTAACTCTTGCAGGAAGTATTTTATTACAGCCAAAACTGGGGACAGGAACAAATTTATGGATCAATGAATTTGTATACATACTCCTTCCGCCGCTGTTGCTTGCAAGGATAAACCGATGGCCGGTGGAGACGGTATACAGGTTTAATAAAATATCGGTTAAAAGCAAGTTAATCAGTATATTTTCAGCTTTAGCCATTTGGCCTTTTACATTTTATCTGTCGAAAAACATAAAAATGCTTCTGGATAATAAAGCAGGTGTTATTCAAACACCTCAGCCATCAATCCCTTCCATTTACCAGAGCTTGCTTCTCATCATTGGGATGATTGTTCTTGCGCCCATTTGCGAGGAAATATTTTTCAGAGGATTTGTACAAAGGGCTTATGAAGGTCGCAGCAAAAGCTATGGTTTCGTGACAGCCGCGCTGACTTTCGGAGCTTACCATGTCCTTAATGGAATCAGTGAAGTTATACCTGCCTGCATACTGGGACTGTGCATGGGTTTCCTGGTATATAAAACAGGATCGCTTGCGTCCTCAATGCTCTTTCATGCGGTTGCAAACATATCCGCATTAATCATTGGAGGAGCATTTGAAATGCATATTCGGGAAGGAATTCCCGTGTGGTTACATATTATTGCTTTCGCAGGCTTATGCATTTCCTTGCTTCTTTTGAGAAATGTCGGGGAAACTGACAATTCCTCCGGGAGTGCGGAAGAGGAAAACCACGATAATACATTTTCCGCAACAGGAAAGATCTTTTTAATACTGTCAATAATATTCCTGGTTTCAACAGGCATTGCAGAGATCATGGCAAGGTCGGGTATTGTACAATAATCTGGACCCTTCTCTATTTGCCTGACCAATAGACTAATATGTTGAATATGTAGAAGATGATAATGAGTGAATTAATTAATAGCCTGCCTGTAGCTCATTATATTGGTTACTCCGTAATTCCGGGCTATTTTATCGGCCTTTGAAATTGAATCGCTCAGTGCGTCAATGGCGTTCTGTATGTCGCTGCTGTCTTCCAGAATCAGCTCAATCTCATTGTCCTTAATGAATAATTCGCTTTTCTTGCACAAATAATAGGAAGAATTATGCCATACGAATTTAAGGCCGTCCTGCCATTGCTCCCCGGGAATCCCGTTTACTTCAGCCCTTATTCTGTAACAGTATTCATCAGATTTATCATTCAGGGTCAACGATATGTGATCAAGCTTCATAATACCACATCCTGTATTCAGATAAGAACTTTGGCTTTCATGCAACATTGCAGCAATATCGGGGTTCGGGCCGTATGTTACATGAAAAACTTGTTTTCACCATGCATATTTAAACAGAATATTTCAGAGCAAACAATCCTGTATTATTGTTAACAGAAAAAGCTGATATAATGCAAAATATAACGACCGAAATTCAATTTTTGATCTCAGGCCTTAAAATTATTGTTGCAAGCGGTGGTATCCTTAAAACCAGGGAATACGGCCTGCAATGATACGGAACATTTTCCGAATGGATTTTGCCTGCATTAACCACATTGCTGCCGCCGTATTCATCCCGGTCGCTGTTGAAAACTTCCTCGTAATATGTGTGAAAAGGCGCGCCTATGCGGTAATTTTCATGGGCCGCGGGGGTGAAATTGCATACAAAAATAAGCATATCCCGCCAGTCCTTTCCTTTACGGATGAAAGAAACCACGCTGTGCTCGGTATCATTGCAGTCAATCCATTCAAAACCTTCGTAATGGAAATCCACTTCATACAAAGCCGGTTGCTTCAAATAAAAATTATTCAGTTCCTTCACGTACCGGTGCATTTTTTCGTGCATCGGATAACCCAGGAGATGCCAGTCCAGGCTTTCCTTGTACTTCCACTCTATGAACTGGCCGAATTCCCCTCCCATGAATAAAAGCTTTTTTCCGGGGTGCCCGATGAAATAACCCAATGCCGCACGGAGCCCGGCAAATTTCTGCCAGTAATCACCCGGCATTTTATTAAGCAGCGAGCATTTGCCATGCACCACTTCGTCATGGGACAATACAAGGATGAAATTTTCACTCCATGCATACATGAAGGAAAAGGTGATAAGGTTCTGGTGGTATTTGCGGTATACCGAGTCCATGCTCATATAACGCAAAAAATCATTCATCCAGCCCATGTTCCATTTATGCGAAAAACCAAGTCCTCCGTCGTGGACGGGTTTTGTCACCATGGGCCACGCGGTGGATTCTTCTGCAATCATCAATACATTCGGGAAATACTGGTATACAACATAATTCAAATGCTTCAGGAAATCTATCGCATCAAGGTTTTCGCGGCCGCCATATTTGTTCGGGATCCATTCGCCTTCTTTGCGGCCGTAATCAAGGTACAGCATGAAGGCAACAGCGTCCACCCTCAACCCGTCAACGTGGAATATGTCGAACCAGTACACTGCATTTGATATTAGGAAATTCCTGACCTCATGGCGGGCAAAGTTGAATATATGCGTTCCCCATTCTTGGTGTTCGCCGCGAAGCCGGTCGGCATGCTCGTAACAGGCCGTGCCGTCAAACCGGGCAAGGCCATGCCCGTCCTTCGGGAAATGGGCCGGAACCCAGTCCAGGATAACTCCTATGCCGTTCTGATGGCAGGTATCTACAAAGAACTTGAAATCCTCAGGCTTGCCGTAACGGGCCGTTACGGCATAATACCCGGTTACCTGGTATCCCCAGGAACCGTCATAGGGGTGTTCCATGACCGGCAAAAGTTCAAGGTGGGTATAACCCATCTCCTTTGCGTACGGAATCAGTTTCTCTGCCAATTGCCTGTAGCTTAATGGTTTGAATCCGGTTTCGGACTGCGGGTCGGGATCGGGTTGCTGCATCCATGAACCAAGATGCACCTCATAAATGTTCACAGGCTTGTCAAAAGTGCTTTCATTAACCCGCTGCTCCATCCATTTCCTGTCGTTCCATTCATAATTGTGAAGATCATATACCCGTGAAGCGGTTTTTGGTGGTTTCTCGGCAAAAAATGCGTAGGGATCGGCTTTGAGATATATTTCATCAAAAGGGGTTTTAATCTCGTATTTATAAATATCGTTTTTCATAACTCCGGGGATGAATATTTCCCAGACACCCGAGCTTCCCAGCATACGCATCTGGTGCCGCCTGCCGTCCCATTGATTAAAGTCGCCTACAACGCTTACCCTTTTGGCCTCGGGAGCCCAGACGCCGAATGATACGCCCGAAACACCGTTAATTTCGCGTATATGGGCGCCCAATTTTTCATATATCCTGTGATGATTGCCCTGGTTGAAAAGGTACAAATCGTAATCCGATATGGTAGGCCAGAAAGAATAGGGATCGTAAGTTTCGAAAATGTGCCCGGTATAATCTGTGACTTTGAATTTATAGAGGTAATCATCGGAACGGCCGGGGAACACCACAGCAAAAAATCCCCGGTCGTCCTTTTTATTCATTTTATATGATATGCCGCTTTTCTCAAAAACAACCTCGATGCTTAGAGCGTTTGGTATGTATGCACATATTGCGGTTTCATTACCCTGTGTATGCATACCCAGTATCTCATGGGGGTTTCTGTGATAACCGCAGATGATGGCTTCTATACCGCTCTCATTAAAGACATAATCCATATGACAACCTCTGGCTCCTTGAAGTTAAATGATTTATACTCTCCAACAGAAGTTAAACCCAAATATGAATTATGCCCCGAAACTGATTATTTAAACTATTTTTCAAGCACTTTAATAATACGGTAGATGATTGTTGCTGCCTCCGCCCTGGTAGCCGTGTATTTCGGACCAAGCTTATTGTTGCCTATTCCGTTGATGATGCCGGTAAAATACATTTGAGCGAAAGCTGACTGCGCATAAGGGTCTATTTCGGAATAATCCGTAAACTTGAACAAGGTATATAATGGAGGCTGCTCCAGTGTATGCCCTGCGGTTTTTATTGCCCGGGACGAATAATATACAATGTCCTGCCTTGTTATCGGCATATTAGGATAAAACATGCCATCTTTATCAGGTTCGATTATTTTATACCGGTAGGCGGTCATAATATAGCGGTGATGCCAGTCATCGGGCGTAACGTCCTTAAAGCTTCCTATCGGGGTTTCGGGCAGCGCAAAAGTTGTTACAAGCATTTTTACAAACTCAGCCCTTGTGATATTACCCGACGGATTGAAATTGCCCTTTCCGTCGCCGTTGACGATTCCCATCGCGGTAAGGGCATTTATGGCTTCACCGGCCCATGAAAGATGGGATGGAATGTCGCCGTAAACCGTCAAAGGCGGTGTTGTCACGTGGATCTCGTTGCTTGGGAATGATTCGCCTGCTGCATTTTTGGATTTCACTATATAGGAATATGAGTGATTGGGTTCCACATTGGTGTCGGAAAAAACGGTAGCGTTATGCCGGGCAACACCGATTAGTTTATAATCATTATCGTAAATATCGCTCTTCCGGTATATTGTGAATTCATCTTCATTGTCCGACAGATCATTCCATGTAAGAACAACCCGGTTCGAGCCAACGACAGTAGGTATTGAAAGGCTTGGGGTCGCAGGGATTTTAGTTGTGTAGAATACCTCGTTGCTGAAGGCCTCGAATATCGGATCTTCACTATAGGCACGTATCCGGAGTGTATAATCAACGCCGTCGGTTGGAACAAACCTGAACATCGTCGTATCTTTCGGAAGCTTCTCATAGGTCTTCCATATGTCATTTATGCTGGTTTTATACTCGATGATATAATATTTTTCCATGTCGGAAAAGTCGTCCCAGCCAAGATACAACATACCGTCTATCAGGGACACAACCAGGCTTCCTTCATGCTTTTTAAAGGAAATTTTAACAGGGCCTACGGCGGTGAAATCCGAAAAGATTGTGATGTTTTTAATTGCACGGATTTGATAGGTGTATGTTTCACCATTGGTAATATTCTCGTCCGAATACATATACTGCCCGCTCCTGGTAGTGCCTATATGCTTCCATATGCCTTCGGACCCGGTCATGCGCCATATTTCAAAGCCGGTTTCCACAGCCTTGTCATACTCCCATGTAAGGAATACCCTGTTGGGAACTATGCTTGTAATCTCAAAATTCTGCACCCGGGGCAACTGCTCGGTTGATATATAAATCTCGGGTGTGTAATCTGATTCAACATTTGTCGAGGAACGCAGCTTCATGCGATAGCCATTTATTGTACCGGGGGATACGGTGTCTATGTATGAGCCTGTATTTGTAAGTGTGGCCAGTGGTACAAAAACACCGTTGGAATCAAGTTTTTCAAGAATGATTTTATTGCTTCCCGCAGCATCCTTGTTCCACTCCAGCAGTATTTCGGTGGTGGAAATCGCATGCCCGTAAAAATGGGTTTCAAACGTCAATTTTGTAACTGCCGCCACTCCTGTAGCCGAAGGGAAATATTCGGTGGTGAAGCCGCCGTCATACCGGGATCTTATCCTGTAATAATATCTTGTGCCGGGAGTCAGGTTATTGTCGGTATATTCGGTTTCACCGGGCCTTGTGGTGTGGATTTCCTCCCACTTGTTGCTTCCGCCTTCCCTGCGCTCTATAAGCACGACCGAGTTATCAGGCGAAATATAGCTTTCTCCCGGGTACTCCCACGACAGGATTACCTGGGTGCTGTATACTTCTTTTATATCAAACGACACCGGGAACAGGAACGGAACAGTTACTTCTTCACTTTCCTTCCCGCGGAATGAATTGCTTAAGGGTACAACCCTGTATGTATACTGCTGCCCGTTTTCAGCACTTTTGTCTATAAAGCTTGTTTCATTGGCCAGGGTTGAGCCTATCCGTACGAAAACACCATTCCCTTTCTTTCTTTCGATCCGGTATCCCGATTCCTTTGTTGATACATCATCCCAGGATATTTTAACCGAAGAGGTGGATAAAATTTCAGCCTTTACGTTCTGTGGTGCTTTGAGCATTGTAGAAACATACTGCCCCGAGCCGGAGGACGGATGGTACAGGTATATGGCTGAAACCGATGTAACAGCCCGTATCCTGTAATAATACCTGGATGCTTCCGATAAACCTGTGTCTATGTAAGAATCCTGATTTCCGGGAACGGTTGCGATGGTTTGCCAGGTATTGCTTCCCTCGGATCTTCTTTCGATAACCGTCTGGTAATTGGTGTCGGGAATTTTGTTTGAAACAGGATATGTCCAGTTCAATTCAACTTCGGAATCCGAGAGCCCCTTTACCGTGAGACCCGTAGGATAAAGAAACTCAACAGGGAATGAATCGCGAGGCCTTCCCGCGTCCCCTCCTTTTGTTGCAAAAACCCTGTAAACATAAGTATGCCCGTTGGATATATTAGTGTCTGTATAAGACGAAACATTTGACGGGACTGTGGCGATTGTAACAAAATTTCCCGAATCGGTTTGTCTTTGTATAGTGTATCTCGCAGCTCCCTGGACGCTGTTGTCCCATGTAACCCGGATGCTGCTGCTGTTATATACAAAAGCGTTTACATATGAAGGGGTTCCAAGTGTATCCGCATTTGAAACACAAATCAATGAAAATATTACAATGATTGGGATTATTACGTAAAGCACCCTTCTCATACCATCATCTCCCAATAAATCTTGTCTTTTTGATAATTGTACCATAAATACGTACATATTTCTTTGTTTCATTTTCACTACAAAGTTATTATCGGTATACCGAGTCTTTTTTTAAAATGTACAAAACACAGGAACCGAAGTATTTTATCACATTATCCGTAATTTTTAATATATACGTAAAAATTTATATTCCTTATAATAGAAATAAAGGGTAACCAGGACAAGCCTTGTCTGTCTGTATGGGTCGGAACTTGTTACGGTTTAATGCCGTCTCATGGCGGGATCAGGTATTGAATTTTTTTATTTCCCTGATAATTTATTGGTACACCGGGGGTGTTTATATATAGTATAATAGTCTCATGATAAAAGCAATCGCAGGGAGATATGGTTTATCCGGCAATTATTTCATAATGAAAGGATAAATGATATGACACGGGAACCCTGGAATGTTTTTATCCAATACATAATATAAGTAATTTCGTTTCACATCAGAATATCAACCGTGATCGTAGAAATGGGGCAAGGAAATATGAAATACACAAATCCGATTATAAGGGGTTTCCACCCTGATCCAAGCATCTGCCGTGCTGGGGATGATTATTATCTTGTAAACAGTTCATTCGAGTATTTTCCGGGGATACCTGTATTTCACAGCAAGGACCTGGTTAACTGGACACAGATTGGAAACTGTGTAAAACGCGCCGACAAGTTTCCGCTGGACAGGGTAAAAGATTCGGGCGGTATCTGGGCACCGACAATACGCCATGAAAAGGGAATATTTTATGTAACGGCAACGCTGGAGAAGTATGGCAACTTCATTATAACCTCAGCCGATCCTGCCGGGGAATGGTCCGATCCGGTCTGGGTAGAAATGGGTGGGATAGATCCGTCACTGTATTTCGAGAACGGTAAAGCATACTATTGCACGAACGAATCGCTGCATCCCGGAAAAGAAGAGATCTCAATGGCAGAGATTGATGCAAGCACCGGAACATTATTGAGCGAAAAGCGTACAATCTGGTGCGGCGTCGGTGGAGGACACCTGGAAGCGCCGCATGTTTACCATATAGACGGATGGTATTATCTTATCGCTGCCGAAGGCGGAACATTTTTCAACCACATGATTACCATGGCACGGAGCAGGTCAATCTGGGGCCCGTATGAAAGTTGTCCGTGGAATCCTGTATTGACGAATGTTCACGATACCAGCAAGGAAGTACTATGCACCGGGCACGGGGACTTATTCCGGGATCATTTCGGGAACTGGTGGATTGTCCACCTGGGTACACGCATATCCCGAAGAACAATGACGCACCTCGGAAGGGAGACATTCCTGACACCGGTTGTGTGGAAGGATGGCTGGCCTGTGGTTGAAAACCGCAAAGCGGTTTTAATATCCGAAGGGCCGTTATGGGCCGGGCAGGAAAAGCCGAAAAAGTGGAATGCAGATTTCAGCCGGGAGAATTGGGAGCCCGAGTGGATATTTTTAAGAAACCCCAGGGGACTGTCTTACAAAAGAGGGGATGGAAAGCTGGTATTATATCCCTCGACAGTAACCCTGAGGGATGGTAAAAATCCTACTTTCGCGGCGGTACGCCAGAGAGATTTTGAATCGGAAACAGATACCGAATTTATATTCGATCCCTGCCGTGACGGGGATGAGGCCGGGATTGCGATTTTACTGTCCTCGGATTTCCATTATACCTTCTGCAAGAAGAAGACTCCCGACGGGAATGTGCTGGTAGTCGAGAAAAGGGCGGAGGACTTTCACCAGGTGGCTTACTGCGCACCGGTCCAGGACGGAATTCTTCGCTTAAAGGTTTGCTGCAGCAAGGAGTATTACACCTTTTACTATTCGGTGGATGATGTTCCATATAAACAGGTCTGCACGGCATCAACGAGGTTCCTGTCATGCGAGGTTGCCGGGAAATGCTTTACCGGTACGGTGATAGGATTGTATACGGTGTCTTCCGGGGAAACCGAAGCATTTATGGAGGTCCTGAAATTCAGCAATAATCCGCTCTGAAACCTTGGTACAGGCTGATTCAACATGAAAATAATGCCGAAGAAACAGGAAGGGATCGCAATTCAGGGCTTAAAAGCCATGAAATATATAAATTTAAAGAGGGGGATATTTTTATGAACAGGTGTGCTTACCTGGATCAAATGCACCGGATTGTAATTGCCAGGGAAGAGATCCCGGTACCGGGAGATGACGAGGTTCTTGTAAAAATAATGGCGAACGGGATATGCGGATCAGATGTTCACTTTTTCTGTGAAGGAAGGCTGGGAAACTTTATTGTAGACAGGCCTTACATACCCGGGCATGAGGCAAGCGGGGTTGTTGCCGGATTTGGAAAGAATGTAAAAGGGTTTTCAACAGGAGAGCATGTTGTAATTGAGCCGGGCATACCATGCGGGAAATGCAAATACTGCAGATCGGGAAGGTACAACCTGTGTCCCGATGTGGTGTTTTTATCCGCACCCCCGATAAACGGCACGTTTTGTGATTACATATCTGTCCGTTGGGACAGCCTGTTTAAAATACCTGAAAACCTGTCGTTTGAAAAAGCTGCAATGATTGAGCCGGCTGCGGTTGCGATCCATGCCGTGAACAGGGCTTCTTTCGGTAACGGCGATACGGCGGCTGTCGTCGGAGCGGGTCCCATCGGCCTTTTAACATTACAGGCGGCGAAAGCGGCCGGTGCAGGAAAGGTAATATGCCTCGATGTGTTTGACAAAAGGCTGGACATGGCAAAAGAACTCGGAGCTGACGAAGTAATCAACGTAAGCGATGGCAAAGTCCCGGCTGATATTGCCGATGTTGTATTTGAGACAGCCGGTTCGTCAAAGGCCACCGAAACAATATTTGCCCTTTCAATGCCCGGAGGCGTTGTCGTACAGGTGGGATGGCCCGAAAAGAACAAGGTGGGAATAGACATTGCCCAGTTCATTGAAAAGGAATTGAATTATGCAGGCGTAAACCGGTATGCGAATGCTTACCCTGCTGCAATCCAATGGGTTTCGGACGGCAGGATCGACGTGGAAAAGCTGATTACACACAGGTTCGATTTTGAACAGGTTGCAATGGCATTTGAATTCACCGCGAAAAACAAGAAGGATGTTATAAAGACAATTGTTGTGAACTGAAGCCCTGGGGATGAAGGGTGCATTGCGGAAGCATTAAAAAAACCGGGCGTGAGCGGGGTATAAAAATATGAAAGCATTAGTATTGAAAGAGTATGGCAGATTTTCCTATGAAGATGTCGATATGCCGAAGCCGGGCAAGGACGATGTGCTTATCAGGGTGAAGGCCTGTGCAATTTGCGGAAGCGATGTCCACGGCATGGACGGCTCCACCGGAAGGCGCATACCGCCGATAGTGATGGGCCATGAAACTTCAGGAGTAATCGAAAGTGTAGGAGAAAACGTAACGAAGTTTAAACCCGGCGACAGGGTTACGGTGGATTCAACCATATACTGCGGTGAATGCGGGTATTGCCTGAGAGGGGAGTTTAATCTCTGCGACAACAGGAAAGTGCTGGGTGTTTCATGCAGCGATTACCGCCTGAACGGGGCTTTTGCCGAATATATAGCGGTACCGCAGCGCATTGTCTACCGTCTGCCCGATAATGTATCCTTTGAACAGGCAACGGTGATCGAGCCGCTGGCTATCGCATTGCATGCAGTGAAACGGTCGGGGGCTTCGCTGAACAACACCGCTGTGGTTGTCGGTGCGGGAATGATAGGCTTGTTGATTATCCAGCTCCTGAAAACGGCAGGATGCTCAAGGATTATTGCCGTGGATAAAGCCCGGGAAAAGCTTGTCATGGCAGAAAAGTTCGGTGCCGATGTATGTTTGTTGTCCGATACGGTAAATCTATATGAAAAAATACTTGCCGCCACTTCAGACAAGGGTGCTGATATTGCATTCGAGGTTGTCGGAATAGAGGAGACGCTGCTGGTGGCGTTAAACAGCTTAAGGAAAGGCGGCTCAATAACGCTGGTGGGAAACCTTAAACAAATGGTAAGTTTTCCTCTGCAGGCGGCAGTAACGCGCCAGATTTCACTTTTCGGCTCCTGTGCTTCAGCGGGCGAATACCCCGACTGCCTGGAGCTTATATCATCGGGAAAAGTGGATATAGACAGTTTTATCAGCGCGGTCGCACCTCTTTCCGAAGGTGCCGGTTGGTTTAAACGCCTGTATGAAAAGGAACCGGGATTAATGAAGGTTATTCTGAAACCATAATTTCAGCCCGAAAAGGAGGATACCGGTGAGAAAAGTAAGAACAGCAGTGATTGGATACGGAAAGGTGGCGCATTGTCACGCGCAGGCCTTAAAAAACCTTCCCGAGTCCGAGTTTGTGGCGGTCTGTGGAAGGAATATAAGCAAAGTAAATGAGTTCGCAGAGAAGTACAATGTAAAAGGTTATACGAGCATAGAAGATATGGCGGCAAAGTCCGGGGTTGAAGCGGTGGTCGTTTGCACGCCACATCCCGTTCATGCCGAATCGGCAATACCTGCACTGAGGGCCGGGCTGCATGTTCTCGTCGAAAAGCCGCTTTCAACATCGCTGGCCGATTGTGATGCAATGATTAAGGAAGCCGAAGAGAACGGGGTAATCCTTGGCGGTATCTGCCAGAGAAGGTTTTACACCCCCGTTCAGAGGGTAAAGCAGGCAATAGATTCAGGAAAGATTGGCAAACCAGTCCTTGGTACCGTTAATTTGCTCGGCTGGCGCGACGAAGCGTATTATAAAAGCGATCAGTGGCGGGGATCATGGGAAGGCGAAGGCGGAGGGGTCCTGGTGAACCAGGCGCCCCATCTTATAGATCTTCTTCAGTGGTTTATGGGGCCTGTTGATGAGCTTTACGGATACTGGGCCAACCTGAACCACCCGTATATTGAAGTGGAGGATACGGCTATAGCCGTATTGAAATTCAAAAACGGCGGGCTGGGCAATATAATTGTGAGCAATTCAATGAATCCGGCTCTTTACGGAAATGTTTACATCCATGGGGAAAACGGTGCGGCGGTTGGTGTTCAGACAGACGGAGGAGCAATGTTTATTGCCGGTGTTTCAAACATCACCGAACCGCCTGTGAACGACCTTTGGACCGTCAAAGGCGAGGAAGGAATGCTGGAAACATGGAGGAGGCAGGATTCCGAGTTTTTCAACAGCATTGACCCGATGCTGTATTATTTCGAAAGGCAGATTGAAGATTTCCTGAGGGCTGTTATTAATGGAACTAGGCCTCTAATCGACGGTATAGAAGCGCGCAGGACCGTTGAAATATTCACCGCGATATACCGGTCGAACAGGGACCGTAAGCCTGTCAAATTTCCCCTTCGGCCGGAAAACATTTGACTGCTTCAAGGCAAAAAAAGAGGCTGACGTATTGTGAAGACGTGCGCCAGCCAAATTAAAGGGGGTCAAAATGTATTGTGAGGTCATTAAAAGTTTAACCTTATTATGGTTTTTTATACATCAATTAAAATTTTTTTAAAATTAAATTGTTTGTATCATGCCCGGGCTTCGTATATAATATAATAAGCATCGGTTTGTTGACTTCCATATGGTTTACTTTGTTTGCTTCGTGTATAAAGAGGGTGCTTCGGGAGATTTGGCACAGGTAACATTCCTTGAAGTTGGAAGTACAAGTTGATTTAGAAAGGATCTGTTATGGAAAAAGAAATATGGAAAAAACCGCTGCGCCAGTGCAATATTGGTGGAGAAGCCCTGATAGAAGGCGTCATGATGCGAAACGGAAACAAAATAGCGATGGCCGTCAGAAAATCGAACGGCGAAATAGAGGTTGAAACGACGGAATATATCCCCCTTTCAAAAAGGTTTTTCCTGTTCAGGCTTCCGGTAATCCGCGGCGCGGTTAGCATGATAGAATCAATGGTTGTCGGCATGAAGGCCCTTATGAATTCGGCCGAGAAGGTGGACCTGGAGGAAGAGGAGGATTCCAGGCTGGATGAATTTCTAAAGAAAATATTCGGGGATAACCTGTTCCAGGTTATGCTGTATTTTTCGGTGGCAATAGCCCTGGTTTTCGGAATCGGCCTGTTTATGCTTCTTCCGAACTGGATAGCCGGGTGGTTCAGTTTCGACAAGTCCACCGTCAGCGGTACGATAATTGCCAACCTGATAGAAGGCCTGATAAGGCTTGTAATATTTTTCTCATACATTCTTCTTGTGTCAAGGAACAAGGAAATAAAGAGGGTGTTTGAGTACCACGGTGCGGAGCACAATGCGATTTACGCATACGAAAACAAAGAGGAGCTGACTGTTGAAAACGCAATCAGGCATACCACGCTGCACCCGCGGTGCGGTACGGCGTACTTGTTTGTTGTAATTATTACAAGCATAATACTGTTCTCGTTTATAAAGTGGCAAAGCCCGCTATTGAACATGGCGTTCAGGTTGCTGCTTCTGCCCCTTGTGGCAGGTATTGCCTATGAAATATTCAAACTTGCTGCAAAGACAAGTTTCAAGCCGTTAAGGGCAATAAGCTATCCGGGTCTTATGCTGCAGAAAATAACAACCCAGCCTCCCGATGAAAGCCAGATTGAAGTTGCCCTTGCCGCCCTGAAGGCAGTGATAAATGATTAATCCCGGAGGTTAGTGCTGTTGAATATAAAAGAAGCATTGGCTTATGCGGTTGATATTTTAAAAAAACAAAATATACAGGCCCCGGCGCGTGAAGCCGGGGCTTTGCTGGCTTTTGTCCTGAAAAAGGATTTGTCATTCATCTACGCCCATCCCGAAGGGAATCTTTCAGAAAGGCATGAACAGGAATATATCGATATTGTCGCCAAAAGAAGCAGCAGAATGCCGTTTCAGTATATTACAAACAACCAGGAATTCATGTCGCTGGACTTTTACGTGGACGAAAACTGCCTTATACCGCGGCCCGACACCGAAATTCTTGTAGAAGCAGCCCTTGAAGCGATTATAAAATATAAGGAGCCGGTACGGGTATTGGACATAGGCACCGGTTCGGGCGCAATTGCGGTAAGTATCGCATATTATGCACCAGGTACAATTGTTGATGCGATGGACATATCCGAAAGCGCTTTGCGGGTGGCTGCCGCCAATGCAAGGAAGCATCGGGTACAGGGCAGGATAAATTTCATTAATGCCGATTTCAGGTATTACAATGCTGAAGAACGATACAATGTTGTTATATCAAATCCGCCGTACATCCCAAGTGGCGATATCAAGAACCTTATGCCCGAGGTTGCGGACTATGAACCGGTACTTGCTCTTGACGGCGGGGAGGACGGGCTGGACTTTTACCGCGCAATTGCCTCAAAGATAAAAGCACTGTTAACCCCTGGCGGAACGGTGCTGACAGAGGTGGGAATGGGCCAGCATGCCCGTGTCGGGAAGCTGCTTGAAAAAGAAGGAATGCATGTTTCGGTAATAAAAGACCTTGCGGGTATAGACCGGGTTGTCATCGGGAATTTTGGAAATATTTTTCCTAAAAATTGTATAAAATCTCCTTTTTAAGATTATACTTCATTAAGTGAATAATCTTAACGAGGGGTTTAATATATGAATGATAATCTGAGTATAAACTATCCGCAGGAAAAAGGTTCGGGGTTTTTGAAAAAGCTTTTTCAGAGTTATGAAGATGAATATGAAAACAAAATTCCGGACAGCCTGCATCTTTTGAAAAGCATTCAACAGGCACGCCAGGAATGGCTTGAAGCGGTTGAAAATTTTGATCAGGCCGACAATAATGAACTGATAGACTATTTTATCTACAGGATGAAGGCATGCCAGATCCGATACAATTACCTTCTTAAAAAAGCAAAGGAAATGGGTATCCGCGGTGAGCTTGGTGAACTTCACGAGGCCAAGTGATCCTCAGGCCGCTCATTATTAAGTTATGCGAATATGCAGTTTGCATGGGTATTCATAATTTCCTCCTCAGATGAATAGAATATAAACGGACAAACATGCTGAGAGAGGTTGAAATGGATAATCTTTATATTTTGCTTGCCTGGGTAGCAGGCATCGTCCTGGTGCTGTTTTTCGGAAAAGCGCTTAAGGCGCCGTTTAAAATCGCACTTAAACTGTTGGTCAACAGCCTGATCGGCGGAATGGTCATAATAGTAATCAATTTTCTCGGCCAGTATATTGATTTTCATATATCGCTTAACATTTTCTCAGCCCTGATAGTGGGAACACTGGGGCTTCCGGGGGTCATCCTGCTTATAGTCCTGAAATACCTGCTTTAATGCGGTGCCCTTTATTCTTTTCATTCAAGTTTAAGCGCGGCCTGCCGCCGGTTTCCCATTCCTGTTTTCAGTAATAATCAATATTTCCCCAGCATATAATTGTTCAGTAGACAGACTTATACAAGTTTTATCCATGTTTAAATCGCTTTTGTACAGCGAACTTATATGCGCATATAATACCTGAATATGATGACAGGATGTGAGATTATGCAGGAAGCGAAAGGTTTAATTGAAAACGTTTATGGTATCCGCATCAATGGTATCAGGCCGTTCAGGGCGGGATACATCCTTGAAACCAATGCCGGAAGAAAGTACATAAAAGCGTGCCAGTACACGAAGGAACGTGTTCTTTTTATTCATCAGGCAAAAACACACCTTTTAATGAATAATTTCAGGAATATTGATCCATATTGCCTTACTTTAAATAAACAGCCATATATCGAGATTGACGACATACCGTATACAATGGTTGACCTTATTGAAGGCAGGGAATGCGAGTTTGATGATGATCGTGATGTAATAAAGGCAACAGAAGCCCTTGCCTTAATGCACAAGGCAGCCCATGGTTTTTTCCCGAAAGGTCCCTATGTCCCGAGCGGCCTGGGTAAGCTTCCGACTTCTTTCAAGAAGCACCTTGAAGAAATCAGGAAGCTTAGAAAAAAGGCGGAAAAAGAACGGAACAGTTTTGATTACCTGTTCATGGAGCATTACGATGATTTTTATAAATCCGGCCTGAAAAGCCTTGAGATACTTTTTGCATCCAGGTACAACAAGCTTGTCGAGCAAACAATGAGAGAGGGAATGATCTGCCATCATGATTATTCGTACCAGAACATCCTGATAAAAGGTGACACAACATCGATAATCAATTTTGACTATTGCAGTGTTGAACTGAAAATATATGATATTGTAAACATACTAAGGCGCAGGATGAGAAAATGCAACTGGGACATAGACAAGGCCAGGCAGATACTTGACGTATACCGGAAGATTGAGCCGCTGGACCAGGATGAAATGAAAGTAATGAAAAGCATGCTTCAGTTCCCTCAGAAGTTCTGGAGGGTGATAAACCGGTATTACAACAGCAGAAGGTGCTGGGCACAGAAGAATTTCACAATTATGCTCGAGGAAGTCATCCAGGAAAAAGACGCCCATAAAAATTTCATGGAAAAGTTTGACACGCTGTGAAGCGAACATGCCCCAGGAAATAGACCGGCGGATTATGCAAAAACAACGGAAGCGGCTGCTTCCGTTGCATTGTATAGCCACACTATTTTAAATTGATAACCGCTGCCTGTAAAATTTGGTGAGCTTTTCGCCGCGCTCCTCTGCACCATACATGCAGGGATTAAAGCCAATGCCCGGACCCGGACGGCCTGGTGAGGCCAATACCGCCATTATCCCGGACAAACTCTGTAACATATATCCGGGTTAGAATAATCCTGTAATCCTTCCGTCCGATTGAATATCCATCCTGTTTGAGGCAGGTTCTTTCGGAAGCCCCGGAAGAGTCATAATATCACCGGTATACACCACAATAAATCCTGCACCGGCCGATACCTTGACATCCCTGACTGTCAGATCAAATCCTTCGGGGCGTCCCAGTAAGTTCGGGTTGTCTGACAGCGAGAACTGCGTTTTGGCCATGCATACCGGCATTTTATCAAGACCGATGGCTTCTATTTGTTTAATGGCTTTTTCAGCCTTGTCGGTGTAAAGAACTTTTCCTCCGCCGTATATCTCCCGGTTGATGGTCTGTATTTTCTCCTTGATGCTTAAATTTACGTCATAAAGGGGTTCAAAAGCGGCAGGCGTGGTCTCTGTCAGCCTGCATACCTTGTTTGCAAGCTCAAGACCGCCTAAACTGCCTTTTTCAAACACTTCGCTCAAAGCCACGTCAACGCCCATGTTCATGCAGTGATCTATTACAAACTCAATCTCGGCATCGGTATCTGTTTTAAACCTGTTTATTGCAACCAGCACAGGAACCTTGAATTTCCGTATGTTCTCAATATGCTTGTCAAGGTTTGCAATTCCCTTTTCAAGGGCTTTCAGGTTTTCTTCGGAAAGGGCGTTTTTCGGTACACCTCCGTTGTATTTCAGGGCCCTGACGGTTGCCACCAGTACGACGGCATTGGGTGTAAGACCTGCAATCCTGCATTTGATATCAAAGAATTTCTCCGCACCGAGATCTGCGCCGAATCCTGCTTCGGTTATGACATAATCGGACAGTTTCAACGCAAGCTTGGTTGCTATAACACTGCTGCAGCCGTGGGCTATATTCGCAAACGGGCCGCCGTGCATGAATGCGGGAGTGTTTTCAAGGGTCTGAACGAGGTTTGGTTTTATAGCGTCTTTCAATAACAGGGCCATTGCACCTTCAACTTTCAAATCTTTTGCAGTAACAGGCTGGCCGTTTGCAGTGAATCCAACTATTATCTTTCCGAGCCTGTTTTTCAGATCATCTATATCCTCCGCAAGGCACAGTATGGCCATAACCTCGGACGCAACGGTAATCTGGAAACCGTCTTCCCGCGGAAAACCGTTGATTTTACCGCCCAGGCCGACGATAATGTTTCTCAGGGCCCGGTCGTTCATATCCATTACCCTTTTCCATATAACATTCCGAATATCTATATTCAGTTCATTCCCATGATGAATATGGTTGTCGATAACAGCCGAAAGAAGGTTGTTCGCAGCAGTAACAGCATGCAGGTCTCCGGTGAAATGCAGGTTGATATCCTCCATTGGTACAACCTGGGCATATCCTCCTCCCGCAGCACCGCCTTTAATGCCCATTACCGGCCCCAGGGAAGGCTCTCTTAGTGCGACAATCGCCCTTTTATTCAGCTTTGCCATGGCCTGTCCAAGGCCGACGGTGGTGGTTGTTTTCCCTTCTCCCGCAGGGGTGGGGTTTATAGCTGTTACCAGGATCAGCTTCCCGTCGGGGTTATCCTTTACCTTTTCAATAAACGGGAATTTTATTTTAGCCTTGTAATCCCCGTACAGCTCCAGGTCAGATCTTTTTATCCCGAGATTTGCCGCAATTTCCTCAATTGGTTTCAAACATGCATTTTGAGAAATTTCAATATCCGTAGGCATATTTATCATTTAGCATTATTCCTCCCTAAAGAACCGAGTGAGCTTTAGTAAACATTCAATGTCAATTCTATCAAAAATTATATACGATGTTCAATAAAATTAAATAAATTGCATTCAACAAGTTTTATTTTGTGTATCAAAATAAATTTATTGGAAATACTGTTTATAAAGCGTTTTTTAAAGACTTTAAGGAAGATTATATAAAATCAACAAATTACATATCCCTAAACAAGGAATTATTGTTTAAAACATAAAATACATTGAAAAACGAAGAAAAAATAAAATATTCTGAACAGATTCTATCAGAATGGGTTTAATTTGAAATATAATACTTGACACGGGATAGAAATCCGAGTATAATTTTTTGTTTTATTGACAGTGAGGTGAAATTTGTGGTATAATGTCATCGACAAATGAAGAGGTGATTGGTATGGTTGAGAAAAACGCTCTGGGCCAGATAAGAAAAGAGATGGAAGCCTGTATAGGCAAAAGGGTTCAGCTGAAGACAAACAAGGGACGCAAAAAAACGCTTGTAAAAGAAGGTATCCTGGAATCAACATATCCCAGTATTTTTACAGTCCGCTTCGAAAATGACTTCAAGAATGTTCGTAAAGTATCCTACAGCTATACCGATGTATTGACCAACACCGTTGAAATAAAGGTGGTATAATAACGGACATCAGGCGTTCTGACCAACACCGGATGAACTAAAATTTTGTGCTGAATGATTGTATAACCCGGGTAGTTTAATATCGGCTGCTAAAATTTCTCAACAGGATTTTTAGTCCACAAAAATTCCGGCTTTTCCGGAATTTTTTACTCTCATTTCAACTGTATTCCTGCATTTTCTGGTTCTTGTACCCCAATGGTATTTATGATAAACTAATTCTTGAGTAGATTGGTTCTTTTTATTTCTCATTTTTCGGCCTTTTTGATCCGTGGAAGCAAAGACTGTTGAAATTATAAAGATGGGGGCTATATGTTACAAAGACAATTCTTCCGTAAGATGTTTTTCTCATATATAACAATTATCTTTATCTGCTTTTTTGTCTATACTGCCGTGGTTCTTTATGAAAACCGTATAATCAGCCAGGAGAGGACAGAACGTCTTTGCGAAGTAATTGCCGAGGAAGTAAGCGGCACCCTGAAAAAAAGAATCCTTTTCGCTGAAAACATCGTTCTGAACCTGAATTACTCCCAGTCGTTAAAAAAGCTTTATTTAAGCCATGTTACAGGTTCCGCCCTTGACTCGTATACGCTGTCTTTAATAAGGGACGAGCTGAAAGTAACCCAGACATCCAGCGGATTGATGGTTGACGGGACAATAATTTTTCTGAACTACAGCAACAGGGCGTATACCAGCAGCGGAATTATAACCATGAGCGATACATACGGGAAACTTAACATTGGAATGCCCCATATCTCAATAGGTACGATAAGGGAGTTGCTTGATTTCAGTGACACAAAGAGGTATGTTTTCAACAAGGAATATCTAATTTACTGCGACGATTATACATATCAGAATGGTTCAAATATAGGCCTTATATGTGTTTTATTCAATCTTGACACATTGAAATCCGACATTGCGAAAATCCTGGATTCGGGCTACGGAGTGGAAATTGCCCTGAATGGAAAGGAAATTCTGAATGTGGGTGCCGTGGATGGAAACGAGCATTTGGTTGAGGCCGATATCATGCCTGATGTTTCGGTTAAGCTTTATGCACCTGAAGGGCAGTTGATAAAAGAGAGTTTTCAACTTATCATAATGCTGGTTATAATTTTTGTCCTGTCAGCTACGTTAATCGCGCTGGCGTATTGGTTTTCCAGGAAAAACTACCAGCCCATCAACCGTATTGAGAACTTGGTCATACCTCAGGACAAGGACAGGGAAGCCGCGCAGTTTTCCACGGCATATCCCAATGAAAGTGAAATGGATTGCATTATCCGCGGTATCCAGAACCTGATAGGTGAAAAGAACAGGTATAAGGAAAAAATGCTTACAATAACCCCGTATGCAAAAACCGGCATGTTGCATGGTGTTTTAATCGGAAATATGGAAAAGGACACAATACAGGTATTGACCGAGGAAAACTACCTTGACCTGATTAAACCGTATTTCATTGTGTCCGTTGTTAATTTTGCCTTCCAGGAGCAAATGTCGGTTGTAATAAAGTATCATGCAAAAATACAGGAGATAATAAGAAAAGCCTGTGAAACCTTTTCCACCGAGGAAATCCATCTTGTATACTATAACCGGGATATTTACAATACCTTCCTGATCATTAATTTTGATAATGATGAACCCATGGATGAGTTGTTTTACCAGATACATAAATATATCCAGGACAATGCAAGGAGGTTTAAATGTGTTATAACCACAGGTGTTGATAAAACAAAGGATAACATAGGAGATTTAAAGGATGCATGCGAAGGCGCATTGAATGCCCTGAATGAAATGATAATCGGCGGCAGGGGTTCGGTTTATTTCAATGAAGCGCAGAATGACAGCGATATAGATTACGATTTTCCGAAGAATTTCACCGAGAAGCTGACAAAGTGCATCTTAAAAGGCAAAACCGGCGAAATTAAAAGCATGCTGAACGATATCTACCAAAAAAACTGGAACCTGGGCGGACCGCCAAAAATGTATTATGCCCTTGTGGATGAACTTCACCTTTCGGTTATAAAATCCCTTAAGGAGATAACAGACCTGAACACCATACATGTTAACATTGAAAAGATGAGCACTATTGCAACTCTCGAAGAAATTTTCAATTATTATGAAAAAGCCCTTGAATCTATAATAGAGTCACTGCAGCAGGCTACTGAAAGCCAGGCCGAGGATGAAGAACTTGAAAAGAGAATACTGGAATTTATAGAGGAAAACATCTGCAACCCGGATATGTCGCTGCAGTACCTGATTGAATATTTCAATGTAAGCAATAAATATTTATCGCTTTTCTGCAAGAAACATTACAAAACTACATACCTGAGATATGTTCAGAACAAAAGAATTGCCAGGGCAATAGAACTGATGAAAACCGGCAGGTATTCGCTGGCAGAAATTTGTGATATGTGCGGATATACAAATCTGTTAACTTTCAGAAGGAATTTCAAGTCTGTTACAGGTGTAAATCCCAGCGATTATGCTTAAACTGAATAGTTGCCGGGAAAAAAATGATGCATGGTTTGAATGCATCATTTTTTTCCCTTAATCTCATTTTTTTTGCGGGGTAATTTTTTGATTCTGTACGGGTTTTTGTACAGATTGTATACTTAACACGTACAAAAAGGGATTACATTTGGATATTATTGCAACTAATCAACACTAAGAGGAATGATCTTCTATGGAAAAGCTTATTGTAAAAAACACTTTGAAGGAAGAAAAAAGGAGATTGCTGAGAAAAAATTTAAACAGGGACAAATACTTGTTGTTGATGATGTTCCCGGTTGTTATTTACTATTTGATATTCTGTTACTTTCCCATGACCGGAATTTTGATGGCTTTCAATAAATACAAAACCGGAAGCGGATTGATTGGATTATACACAAGTGAATTTGTCGGTCTTAAATGGTTTCAGCAGTTTTTTAGCTCGGTATATGCATGGAGACTGGTCAGAAACACTTTTTTACTTAATTTCTATTCATTGGTATTCGGTTTCCCCATTCCCATTTTGTTTGCCGTTGCTGTAACACAGATTTATAAAGAGAAGGTGCAGAAGTTTGTCCAGATATCAACTTACCTGCCGTACTTTATTTCCACGGTAGTTGTATGCGGTATGATTACAAACTTTCTGTCTCCGTCGGGCGGTATTGTAAACATGGTGTTGAATAAGCTGGGAATTGAAAGCATTAATTTTCTAAGCCTGCCCCAGTGGTTCAGGCCCATATACGTCATATCGGGATCGTGGCAGACATTCGGCTTTAACTCTATCATTTATGTTGCGGCAATAATGGGTATTTCACCCGAGTTATACGAGGCGATGAGGATAGACGGGGCAAACAAAAGGCAGATTATCACCAACCTGGTATTGCCCGGTATTCGTCCCACCGTTATTCTTATCCTGATTATGACATTGGGAAGGCTTATGAATGTCGGTTTTGAAAAGGTTTACCTTCTTTATAACCCGGCAGTATATGAAACGGCAGATGTAATACAGACATATGTATACCGCCAAGGTATTCTGAGCAACAACTACAGTTATTCAGCTGCCGTAGGACTGTTTAACTCACTTATAAACTTTACCATTGTATTCTTTGCAAACCGTCTCAGCCGTAAAATTACAGATACGGCTGTATGGTAGTATGGCGTCACTGTTCAGGGGTTAGTGTAACAGCAAAACATTACCTGTGAACAGTAACAATGTGGCCTTGTCATTATAACTATTTGCCATCCGGGGGTTGCTTTATGAAACGAAAAGAGATAAACATCGGAGACATGATATTCGATATCATTATTTATGTATTTATTGCAATTGCTGTTGTGGTGTGCGTGTATCCCTTTATTTACATAGTCAGTGTTTCAATAAGCTCGGGGTCTGCAGTGAACAGGGGTGAGGTATGGCTCTACCCGGTTGACCTGAATTTTGATGCAATGATAACGGTTTTGAAATTCAAGCAGCTGTGGATATCCTTCGGCAATACAATTTACTATACAATACTGGGCACATTTTTGAATATTGTTTTTACATGCCTTGCAGCATATCCTCTTTCAAGGAAGAGTTTCTTCCTCAGGAGAAAGCTGAATTTCCTTCTTGCCTTTACCATGTATTTTTCCGGGGGCTTAATCCCAATTTATATTGTGGTAACAGGTCTTGGACTGTATAATTCAAGGCTTGCCATGATTCTTCCGGTATTAATCAGCGCCTACAATGTAATGATTTGCCGGTCTGCTTTTGAGGCGGTATCCGAAGAACTGTTCGAAAATGCAGCCCTGGAAGGCGCAAACGACTTTATAATCCTGTATAAGATTGCAATACCCGTGATTAAGCCGACACTTGCGGTATTGACGCTGTACTATGCCGTTGCACATTACAACGACTTCTTCAATGCCATGCTGTATATCAGCGACAGGGGCAAGGAGCCGCTGCAGTCATTCTTAAGGCGCATACTGCTGCAGGCGTCAATGGAGATTATGCAGACAACAAGTATTGATATGGCTGCCCTTAACCAATCCACTCTCCAGGTTCGCTATGTATGTATTGTGGTTGCAATTATTCCGGTGCTGATATTTGTACCTTTCGTGCATAAATACCTGGTACAGGGCACAATGCTGGGTTCTGTAAAGGGGTAATCCGCCTTACAATGTTAATTACCCCGATATACGGTTTTGGCATCAAGCCGGGGCCATTTACCGGGGAATTAATAAACATCCTTTTATAAACTTAATTATCATGCCGGTTCGCAAACGGCAAAATCAAAAAGGAGGAGAAGTTATGAAAAAACTGGTAGTATTGCTTTTGGTTCTAAGTATGGTCTTCGCTTTGGCTGCGTGCAGCAGTAGCCCGAAAACTGGCACAACACCCCAGGGAGGTGCAACTGCACCGGCAGCAGATGACGATCACTACGACGGAAAACCGCCGATTACCAAAAAATCCGGGCAATCCCTGAAAATTCTTGCCAGGACTTCAAACTACACAAATGTGGACATTGCTGAAGCAGAAATTGTTAAGAAGGTCATTGAAAATGCCGGTATATCTGTCAACTGGCAGCTTGTTGACCATGGAAATTATGCCGATTCTGTTGCCCCAATGCTGACATCTGGTAATGTAGATGCAGATATCATCCAGATTCCTGATAAGGATCCGAACCAGACCTACATTAAGTCGGGTTTGTTTGTACCAATTGATCAGTACTTTGATTATATGCCTAATTTTACGGCATGGTTGGATAAGAACCCTGTTATAAAAGCCGAAATAACTGCTGATGACGGTCATATCTACTATGTTCCCGGAACAAACGTAGGTAAGGACTACCAGCCCGTGTTGATGTACAACATGGTATGGCTCAAGAAGGCAGGCAAATCGGTTCCAACTACCCTGGATGAATTTGTTGAACTGCTTCGCTATTACAAGGCAAATGATATGAATGGAAACGGGGATCCCAATGATGAAATTCCCATGAGCATAACCGAGGCATTCCTGCCATACATGTTCGGCCCTGCTTTCGGTCTTGACCTTGTAAGCGGCTTCCAGGCCGATGAAAACGGAAATGTTAAATATGCATTTGCAGATAAGGAAAACTACAAGAAGTACCTTGAATTCCTGAACGGACTTTACAAGGAAGGACTTCTCGAGGTTGAATATACATCCCTCAACCGCGACCAGATTACCGAAAGAGTTTCCAAGGATTTAACAGGTATTACCTTCGATTTCAGCTGGCAGATGTCCATGCTTTACAGTCCTTCGCTTCCATACTATGACGGAACCGAAGAAACAGGATTCGTAGGCGCACCGCCGCTGTCAGGAACCTATGAAGGTTATTATGTTGGCCGTGTTGAGCTCGGAAATATGTTCGGAGTTAATGCAAAATCCAAGAATATTATTCTTGCTTGCAAATTCCTCGATTATTCAATGAGCGATGAATGCCAGGAAATGTACCAGTGGGGTATTGAAGGAAAGAGTTATGTGAAGGATGCCAACGGCAACAAGAAGTTTACCGAACAGGCCAAAAACAACGACTGGCTGCAGCAGTTAGGTATCAACCCGGCATTTGTTTACCCGGCACAGCAGTCGGTAGCATCCACCGACGAACTTGTTGCTCCATGGCATGCTAAGAAAAATGCAGAATTAAGACCGTTTGTAAGGGATCCATGGCCGTTTATCTACTCCACCGAAGACGAAGCAGATATTATCAATACCTACTATGTAGATATCCAGACCTATGTTTCTGAAAACGCGACTGCATTCATTACCGGTACCAGGAGCCTCAGCGAATTTGATGCCTACATAGCAGGGCTTGAATCACTGAACCTGTCACAGGTCCTCGAAGTAAGAAAAGACCAGTATGCACGTTATCTTAAGGCTTTAAAGAACTAAAGGTTACATGGGGGGAACAACGGGGGAATAGTCCATCCGTTCCTGGTATAACGCACAGATGAGGATAGGATTATAACCACGAAAAACCACTTGAACACTAACCTCTATTTGAAGCAGGGGAAGAACTTCTCCTGCTTCATTTTTTAATGTCATGAAGGCGGATGATTTGCCCTTAAACCTTAAATAAGCAATTAATGCGTCCCGCCGGTCCGGTAATCTTCACTTGAGCGTTTGTTGGTATCGTAGAATATAATATCCCCGTCCATAAGCTGAAAGGTTGCACCATGGTAATCGGTCTTTTCGTATTTGAAACCTTCCCTTTCAAACATGTTACAATATGGTGCTTCCCAATAGCTTAATACGGGATTGTCAAAATCACCGTTTTTTACCGTTTCCATTCTGAAATTCACTATAATATATCCGTCTTTCAGCCAGAAGCTTTCCTTCCCGGTAAGCCCGTTATACTTCCTGCCGTATTCAACCACGTCAAAACCAGCCGGAGCGGCATAAACATCATTCGGGATGTAATATTCTCCATACCATTTCTGTACCGATTTCCTTGCGCTGTCTTCGTCAACACCTGCAGGAAGCGAATTTGCTTCTCCAATAAACGTTCTTTGATCCTTTGACAGGATTACCAGGTCAAACCACCCTATTTGCGCCTGCCTGTTCCTGAACGAATCCTCATTCACCCCAAGTACTCCTGAGGTATATAGTATTTCCTCGTCAGGAACGTTTCGGTATATATCCCCAAGTTTCATAAACTTCGGATTATCCCTGTTCCTTCCGGTGGGTTCCATTTTGACAAAATAGTTCATTTTGCCGTTGAAATCCTCATGATACCATAAATCAACCCTTTGCCTCCCCGTACCGTCTTTTTTCACATAGTAAAACTCAGGTTTAATGATGATATAGTCCCTATCGCCGTAATACCCTCCAACTGTTGTAAGGTCGAACCTGAAGGTGTATCCGGTTTTCAGCGCGCCTCGGTTTTTGTAAAGGGCATGGCTTCCTTCCAGGATTGGCAGGGTAAACAGTTGGTCTATTCCGCGGGGCCTTCCTTCTTCGTCCCTGGTGCCGACATAATAATAATTGCCCGTATGCTCCAAAGTACCTGTATCCTTTCTGAACACATCCTGCCACAGCTTGTCGGCAATATCGGTTATTTTGAACCCGTAAATCCTGCCTGTTACCCGTACGGGGCTGTTCCTGACAGCTACATAGTTGTTTATGTCCAGGTTTGCAAGGTACTCGGTTTTGCTCAAATCGGGGGCATTCACTGCTACCTGCCTGAACTGGACCTCATAATCCCCTTCGGGCACCCATGCGGGGATATAGATATAAATCTCGTCATATGCCGAATCCATCGGTATTGAATACCAGGTGTTTTCAGGCACGAAGCATGAGTTGTCGGGGTTGTCTGTGCCAATGTACACATCAAAGGGAAAACGCACCTGCCTTTCCCTTGTGTATTTCCTGCAGTCCATGGCCCCGTCCCGGCTATAGCCTTTAATATTGAGGTGTTCGCCAACGGTGAGGATTCTTATCCGGGAAGGCCTTCCCAATACAAGGGCGGAACGGCTTCTGTCAGGGTTTAATGTCTGGTCGTTGTTTTTGTCATCCAGTACTCCCGAACTGCATACCACGGGTGTATGCACCCTGACGCTGTTTATGGAGGAAACAGGAATCTCCATTGTTTCGTTTCCTTTAGGGTTTACCGCTCCGGAAAGCCTTCTGTATGTGACGGTTCCACTGCTTTCATGTACTCCGTTCAAGGTATCGTCCGGAATGGTAAGACCTCTTTTATAAAACGCATCGTCATGGCATAAACCGCTTTCGGGGATCTTTGCCGGATCAGGCGTATTACCGTTTGCCGAAACCGCATTGTCCATTATTTTAATACCGTTGAATATCAGCAGGTCATTTTTAACCCTGTATTGCTCCACGGAGTTTTCAATAATTGGACCGGGGTTAGAAATGGCCGGTACAGACGGTCTTGAAGTACCGCCATCCCTGTTCTCATTGCCCAGGTCTATAACATACGAGCCGATATTGGAATCATATACAATTGCGCCCGACGATATTGCATCGTGCAGGGGATTATTCAGAACATGGTCTGATACGCTGCCATCGTGCAACAGCGTAATTTCGGGCACAGGTATTCCCTGTCCGGGAATGGTTATGCTTCCTCCCGGCAAGGCCTTGTTTTTCACTGTTGCCCTGTCGGGAATAAACACCTCGAACCGGTCAATGGTCCAGTAGGAATAGCTTCGTGTCACCGTATACGGTTCCGAATAGACAACCTCGGTATCGTGAATATCCACCCAGTTCGAAATCCACCTGCTATGGCCGGGGCAATAATCGTTTATGCCGTCGCCGTCCCTGTCACGGCATCCTGTATAGCTGTGCCCCGGGCAGGAGTCTTTAGTTCCGTCGCCATCGGAATCCTCGCAATATGTACCGCGTACATGATAGAAAGTACCCGAGCCGCAGTCGTAGCTTTCACTTCGCCCCCGGTCTTCCTTCCATGTAAGGTTGTATGTCTTCTTAACACTGATTGTTTCGCTTATTGAATGGGTATGTTCGGTGAAGGTCAGGTCATAAAGGTATTCTTTTGTTTTTAGGTTCACATACAAATTTTCACGGACGGGAATTCCCTTTGAAACATCAAATTTCTCGTTTCCCCTGTCATCTGCGCCTATTATGCAGTCTGAATCTTCGTTTAAAAAAGAATCACAGACAGGATTAAGGTCTTCTTCCATTCGGTCGTTTTCGGGAGGTGCAGGAGTATCTGACTGTACCGGTGCTGGGGACGGAGACGGCGATGGCGATGGGGTAACGGTAGCCATTTCATCGGGAAAAACAGCGTAGTAATCAATTGTTATCGGGTACCAGAAGCGTATTGATATGGCTCCTGCATTCGCAAAGGTTCCGTATCCGATGCGAAGCTCTTCACTTGGTTCGTCGGTTCTTCCTTCCGCGGTTTCTTTTGTTGTTACCAAAAATCCGGGTACCAGGTTACCCGATATATCCTTTATCCCATGAAACGGGAGGGTATATCTGTCCCCGTAAGACGGATCGGGAGAATATGCTTCCCCTGCAACTGAACCGTTATGATGATACATGGCATAACCGAGGCTTCCGAAGCCGGTTTTGGGAATTGATATTCTATAAGGGTAATCAAAATCTAGTTTACTTCGTAATGTTGAATCAATTTCACAGCAAAGTCTTGGCAAAACTCTTATAGTTATATAACTGTCATGCATTATATATATAGGTTTTTCAGGCAAATCAGAAGGTAGTTCTGGTGGTAATGGTTCAAAGTTAAAAAAGTTTGATAGATTAATATGTTCATCAGAGTACATAATTTTATCAGTGTCTATATTCATTACCGGAGTTATTGTTGCTCCTGCGCCTAACGCGTCCAAAACTTCCTGAGGATGGTATATTTTATATTCTAGAATAAACTTATTTTGATATATTTTATCAGCAAGGAAGTTAATATCATTCCAATTTCCATCTTTTGCATCTTTATCGCTTATGACTATTTCCTTAATTCCACCATCGGTAATAGTCGTTGCCTTCCAATACCCACCGGAATAATGCCAGAACTCAATTAATTTCCATCCGCCTTTTGATGCAATCTTTTTACTGGCATTCTCAGGTGGAGAACCAATAATAACTTCTTTAAAGGTATTCGCTTTGGATTGATGGAAAAGGGTACAAAAAAAGAGGAGAATTAATAATGATACAAATAGCAGATATACAGACTTTCTTACCATTCAAAGAATCCCCCTGAGTCAAAATCACTAACAAATGAGTGACCTCCGATTGCGTCATACCTGCTATACCTATTTAAGGTTAGCGAAATAAAGAAACTACCACCAGATGCATTTTTTGGTGTTCGTATTTCAAAAGTTAAATACAATGACTCTATCCTGTTCTTATCTATATACATCGGCATGTCGAATGATTTTCCCGGTCTGGGTAGCTTTTTTTCGGGAACTGCGTCAGAACGCATAGAAATCGTATCACCACTTAATCCTCTGTCATCAGGCCCTTCAAAATGATAATGTATACCAATAACCCACTCATACCCATCCGGAAGTACTGGTATATATCCTCGTACTCTAGCTTTACCTTCATGCTCGTAAAATGTAAGGTATTCAAGAAAAACCCCCACAAATTCTTCAGCCTTAAGTATTCGCATGGCACCGTTGGACGGGTTTACTATGTCGGTTGACGGATCAAATCTAATTCCTTCAACTTCCACGACTCCGTTACCCAAATCCTTTTTCGGAGGACGGTTAAGCTCGCTTACTGGAATCGGAGTCGGGCTTGGATTTGCTGCAACCGGTAAATCAGCCTTTTTTCTTGCAGGCGGGTCAATAAGCCTTCTTATTACTGCTACTGCTTCGGCCCTTGTAAGAATATTATCCGGTTTAAACTCCCCATCGGGATAGCCCGTAAAAATACCCAGGTCGTAAAATTTAACAACACTGGCCCTTATATGTGATGGCAGGCTGTAATAGTCCTTTATCAGGCTGCTTACTGCAATAGGATCGCGGTACTCATCGTCGTCCGCGATGTCCGTGAATGCCCTCCCTGCAATCAGTGCCATGTCACCGCGGTTTATTGGTTTCCTGTATCCGGCATAAGGATCATCCTTGGTTTTATATGTAAAGTGCACGTCCTGCCAGGGAATGATATACCCCTCTTCAACAGCTTTTTCGATATATGTTGAAGCCCAGTATTCCCTGCCGTTTTCAACCTTGTGGCCTTTTATGGTTACGATCAGTTTGATATACATGTCTACTGTAAGAGTGTCGTTCGGCCTGAAAGTACCATCGGGGTACCCGGCAAATATTTTCCTTTCGTCTTCTAGAATGTATTGCAGATCTTCATAATACCACGCATCGTTCGGCACATCGGAAAAGGTCAATATCTCTTCGGCTGTTGAAATATTTCCGGGAAATATAAAGCTGTGAATGATTACCGGCACAGACAGAATGTTCAGAAGCAAAAAAACGATAGTTAATCTTGCAATCGGCTTTATATGCAGCTTCATGGTTTTCACTCCTTAAACTTGATTAACGGTTTTAAAGAGCTGTTTTCCACTTGCACCCAATCTTATTTGTCTTTTGTATATTGAAAATATAAGACACAATCCAGAGTATGAAAAAGTCAAGTAAATGCAAATATCCATACAGATACAATATTTGTAAATATAATATTTGTGAGTAGAAAACAAGTCAACATGTTTTGCATAAAATGCATGTTTTTGTGCATGAATTGCAATTTCGGACATCAGGCAATAAAATATTGTTTTAACTAAACCCTTAAGTGTATGTTAATAAGCCTGGAAGTTTACCTTGCAAACCTGGATGTTTGCCATCGGAAAACTTGTTAAGGGACGAAAAGCTTTATATGTTGTTCATATCATAACGGTTTTCAAAATAAAATTTGGCAGATAACTTCATGTGTGCCCGATGCTTCATTTTTTCTTAAATTTAAATGTCATATTTTGAGGACAACATCCATATATATTACAAAACGTATTTTGTATCCTTAAGGGGGATTAATATGTCTGTTGAACTAATAAAAAAACCCATCAATTTGTATCAGGTTATAGATGAGCAGCAAAAAGAAGAGTTAATGGAAACCGGTATTATCGTACCCGACAGTAAACCCGACGTTCTCGATGTGCTTGCTGTGGACTCCAACGTTGTTGTCAAAACCCGTGAAAAAACCGGCAGGGTTATGGAAATAGGCGGTGAGCTTACATACCAGGTTATATACAGGGCGGATAACCAGGAGCAGAGCATTGAGGCGATAAATGTCAATGCACCGTGGTCGGTTTCGTGCAACTATCCTGCCGGGGAAGAAGACATACGTACCATCGTAAGAAGCAGCATTGAACACACTAACGTTGATATTGTAAACGGAAGAAAGCTGAGCGCAAAATCGGTTGTGAAACTGAATGTAAAATACCTGTCGATGCAAAGTATTGAAGCCGGTGAAAACATCCAGGGGGAAAATGTATACCAGAAGGCAAATCAACAGGATATCGCCATGATAGAAGATATCGGTGAAAACAATATAAATGTTTCCGAGCTCCTGGAGCTTCCATCGGGCAAACCTGCGATTGATGAAATCCTGTACTGCAACGCCATGCTGAAGGATCCGAAGTTTTCAGAAAACGAAAACCTGGAATTTGTTCTTGATTTGAACGTCCTGTACCGTCCGGACGACGACAGCAACCAGGTGGAAAACGCCTATTTTGAAATACCTGTATCGAAGAACCTTGAGCTCAACAAGTATTTTACGAACATTTCGGTCAATGGTGTCATCAGGTCCATAAATGTCAAACCTGATGAGGATCCGGACGGCCTCCTGACACGAATCAGGGTTGACGGTGATATCTGCGCCGAATACATCCTTTATTCGAGGGAAAATGTCAATCTAGTAAATGACGCATATGCGCTGGATTATGATTTTGAACTGGAGAAAAAACCGGTTACCGTAAGCGTCGAAGAGCAGGATATAACCGAAAACATCCAGGTAAGCGCGAACCTTCCTCTTGACTGCGGCAACGATACGCTGGAAGAGGTTGTGAATATTTGTGTGAAGCCAAGGCTTCTGTTGGTTGAAAATGCCGGTGCTGAAATGGAAATCAACGGCTGCCTTGATGTTTTCGTTGTTTACGGAACAGGACTTGATATGAGGGTTTTGCGCGGTGCTAACCAGGATGTGCAGTTCTCGCACCGTATGACATTGCCGGAGGCAAATGCGGCCTATGACAATGACGTTTACCTGACAGTGGAAAACAGCAGCTTTGATATCATATCCAACAACGAGCTGGGAATCAGGGCGGATGTAAAAATAAACGTGCATATATCTAAAAAAGAGCAAATTAACATAGTTACAGGGATAAAAGGCATTAAACCCGCTGAAAAGAAAGAAAATCCGCCAATACTGATATATTACACCCAGGACGGCGATACGCTGTGGAACATCGCGAAGAAATACAGGGTTTCAATTCAGAAAATAATGAATGACAATGGAATGACTGAAGAAATAAAACCCGAAGCAGGACAAAAAATATTCCTGTTAGGGTAGAAAAAAGATAAATACAGAGAAAACATATAACCGTAAAATGCGGTGAAGACAGGTGATTTTCCCTGTCTTTTTTGTTTTGAAAATGTATTTTGTATTCATAAAATGTTGCTCTTTTATGATTTTTATTATAAAATTGACTTATGCTAAGCTTTGTTAAATAAAGCATTATCAGTTAGCATCTTGAAACTGAATTAATCCGAACCATACTGCCTCATTATTAAGTAGTTTATAGCTTTGTTAAGTTCAGGCTGCAAAACAATTTTACAGCCGATAACCTTTGAAAAACAGCTTTAAAACTGTTATTAACAAATTATAACTGATATAGAAAGCAAATACATAATAGCATAAAAAGGTAAGGAAACTGTATTGGAACGCATAAAATTAACGGCTCATGCCAAAATTAATTTATCGCTGGACGTTACGGGAAGGCTTGAAAACGGTTATCATACACTGCAGATGATTATGCAGACGATATCGCTGTGCGATGAGGTGGAGCTTGAAAAAGCAGGGGAGCGGATTGAAATCCTGTGTGATAACCCCGACCTTCCGTGCGATGAAAGAAATATATGCCACAGGGCGGCCAGGGAGTTCTTTTATAAAACAGGCCTGCAGGGTGCAGGTGCGAGAATAAAAATAAAAAAAAGAATTCCGGTGGGTGCGGGGCTTGCGGGCGGAAGCACCGATGCCGCAGCGGTTTTAAAGGGTTTGAATATTCTGTACCATACCAATTTGCAGCCGGGCGAACTTGCCGAGATTGGCCTTAAGTGCGGCGCGGATGTACCTTTTTGCCTTTATGGCGGTACCTGCCTTGCTGAAGGGATAGGTGAAAAACTTACAAGGCTTCCTTCCTTCAGCGGTGTTGACGTGGTGGTTGTAATGCCTGAGTTTTCGGTATCCACCGAATGGGTGTATAAAAACTACAGCATGGAAGACTTGAAAAAACACCCGGATACAAAAGCGCTTATTGAGGCGATTAAACTGAAGGACATCGGGAAAGTTGCCCGGGGGATGAGGAATGTACTTGAAAGCGTAACCACGGTAAAATACCCGGAAATAAACGAAATCAAGCATGTAATGAAAACCCTTGGTGCATTGGGCAGTATGATGAGCGGCAGCGGACCTTCGGTTTTTGGGTTGTTTGAAAATATTGAGAAAGCCGGTGCCGCTTTTAACGAACTTAAAAAGATATACAAACAGGTCTATTTAGTTTCCACAACAGATGGAGGAGAAATCTATGGCAAAGATAACTAAAATAAAAATGGATGATTATATGCCTTTACGGGATGTTATTTTCAACACGCTCCGCGATGCGATTGTATCGGGGGAATTAAAGCCGGGGGAAAGATTAATGGAAGTAACCCTTGCCGAAAAAATGGGTGTCAGCAGAACCCCGGTCAGGGAAGCGGTCAGAAGGCTTGAAATGGAAGGCCTTGTAACCATGACTCCAAGAAAAGGGACCCATGTTGCAGAGCTGTCTGTAAAAGACATCATGGATGTTCTTGAAGTCAGGGCTGCATTAGACAAGCTTGCGACCGAGCTTGCCGCAAAAAGGGCGAAACCCGAAAATATAAAGCAGCTTGAAAACATCCACAAGCAATATATTGCATGCCTTCAGAAGGAAAATATTACGGGTGCAATCAAAAAGGACGTTGAATTCCATGAAGTAATTTACACTGCCGCAGGAAACAGCAAGCTTACCAATGTTGCAGGAAACTTGAGGGAGCAGATTTACCGGTTCCGCGTACTGTATATGAAGGATTTTTCGAACGCCGAGGAAGTATTGAAGGAACACCAGGCCATATTGAAGGCATTGCAGGAAGGCAACTGGGAACTGGCAGGAAAACTGGCAAAAGAACACATTGTGCACCAGCAGGAAACAATTATACAAAAAATGGAGAAAAAATAGTTTATCTCATTCTTGTTTTATGTTTTTTTTTATGATAGAATCAAATCTGCTGTCGTAAATCCTTGCTCCGCTGAATAGCGGGGCCATAGTCCAAAAGGAGGTGAATGAATAATGATAAAGTATGAATCGATATTCGTCGTCAGTACGTTGCTGGAAGAAGACAAGATCAGGGAAATCGTTGACAGGGTTAAGTCAGTTATCGAATCTTCAGCACAGTTGGAGAAAATTGAAGAGTGGGGAAAGAAGAGACTGGCTTACGAAGTAAACAAGCAAAAGGAAGGGTACTACGTACTGGTGCATTTCACAGCAGAGCCCACATTCCCGACAGAGCTGGAAAGAATATATAAGATTACCGAAGGTGTTATCAAGTATATCATAGTTAAGCGCGAAGAAAAGGAATAAGCACAGGTAGGTAGTTTATCCCGGATTAATGGAGGTTGAATGTATGAACAAGGTCATTTTTATGGGGCGTTTGACAGCAGACCCCGAACTCAGGTACACCACAGGCAGCAACATCCCGGTATGCCGTTTCAGCCTTGCAGTTGACAGACCGTATCAAAAGTCGGGAGAAGACAGGCAGGCCGATTTTTTCAGAATAGTAGCATGGAGAAGCACGGCAGAGTTTGTCAGCAAATACTTTAAAAAGGGTATGCGCGTTCTTGTTGAAGGATCTCTCAGAAACAGTGATTATGAGGACAACCAGGGTGTACGCCATTATTCGGTTGAGGTCCAGGCAGAAAGAGTATATTTCGCCGATGCGAAACGGGATGACTCAGCAGGTGGTGGTTTTTCACAACCTTCATATGGGATGCCTGTGCAGCAGAACGCTCCGGTTAACGAACCAGAACCCGGAGACGGTTTTTTCCCGTTATCAGATGATGATGACGATCTGCCGTTTTAATACTAAAATTTTGAAAATACCTAATTAACCATTAACACACGATTTATAAATCACACTAATCACATACAACAAACCACCCTTTTATTGAATGATAAAAGGGTTTTTTTTATTCCGGCATTCCAGTGTAAAACTCTATTGAAATAGTATGGAGGCAAGGAGCAGGACAGCACCCGCAGGTGTAACAAAGAAAGATGACGGTTCTGCGACTTAACAAACTGATGCAATGAATATGGCTGATGTGGATCTGTGCCGTGCTCCCGGATACATGGTACTTGCCAATTTCCTCAATATGCTATAATATATCAACATGTTTGCATTTTTCATATTCTGTTTAAAATTATTATGTGAAACATGATATAATAAGCGAAGGACAAACTCAGGAGGTAGGAAAAGGTGCGGTATGTAGCAGGGGTTGCATTCGCAGTTGCGGCATTTATACTGGCGTTTTGTTGTGTTCCTGAAACAGGCGTAATTTATACCCATGACACCCACTCTTACGAATATGCCGCAACGACATTGCTTGAATCGGGCACACTGAAATACTTCGGCTACGATACACCTATCATACAATGGCCTCCTTTTTATATATTGGTTCTGGCATCCTTGAAGGCCTGCGGTGTAGCCGTCGAGGAAGGTGCGGTATGGCTTAATGCGGGCCTTTTCGCGTACCTGGTCTATGTTTCCGCGTTGTACCTGTTTGAAAACCTGAAAGTAAAGGCTCTTGCAATACCCGCTCTTATTCTTCTGACACTTTCGGTTCCCGTTATATATGTTTCGGGCTATGGCTGGTCGGAAATGCTTTTTATTTTCCTGTCAGTTTTATCCATGGTCCTGATGCTTATGTATATAAAAAGAAGGAAAGTTTCGTGGTTTATATCCAGTGCGGTTGTGTCAAGCCTGTGCTGGCTTACCCGGTATATTGGAATCACCGTAATTGCCGCGCTGGCGCTTGTTCTTTTCATATCCGAAAAACCTTTCGTGGAAAGGTTAAAAAAAACCTTTACGTATGGCGTTTTTTCATGCTTCCCGACAAGCCTCTGGGTTTTAAGGAATTACCTTTTGTCGGGCACGTTTACAGGCGGAAGGCAGCCCGGGGAATATACCCTCAATGATAACCTGGAGCTTTCCCTTTCTGTCTTCAATGAATGGTTTTCATTTGCAATTCCCGAGATATTGTATATATCCCTTATATACCTTGGCCTATTGATTATTATTGCCATTCCGCTGAAAAGGAGCAAAGAGGAAAACGGTGAAGCTTCTACGCCGGATTTGCCTGCAAACTTTCTTATCGTTGTATTTTACTCTGTTGTTTTACTGTTGTCGGCAACAAGCAAGGCAATGGATCCCATAAACAGCAGGTTATGGTCTCCGGTATACCCGTTCTTGGTCTTTTCGGTCATTTTTCTTCTGGATGTTTTAATAAGGAATATCAATGTGCAAAGTACAAAAGGTTTCTTTGCGGCAGGGTTCATTGTGTTTGCGCTGATATTTTCAATCAACCCGGTCTTATGGCTTCAGAGCGAAGGCTTCCCCAGGAAATATGCTCTTCTGGGTACGAAGGAGTCATTGGATATTAAAAACTCGCCTGTCCTGGCGCTGACGCTGGAAACTTTGGAACCCTCGGAAAATACCCTTGTCATAAGCAATGAGGCGTCAATTTTAACAATACACACCGGCCTTAAATGCTATTACCCGCCCAAAAAAGAAGGTATACCGTTATACATGTTCAGCCGGTACAGTGAAAGAATACGGGATTATAAAAACATCTACCTGGTATGGGCCGGGCCTTTGGATTCCGAAAGCTTCATGGATGTATCCCAGTTCGGCGAGGTTTTCGACATGGAAAGGATAGCCCAGAACAATTACTGCGCAATATACCGTTTAAGATAAAAAAATTATGTGCACAATTGCTAATGGGAATATTAACATTTATAATAAAGCAGTCGGTACATAATTAATAAGAATTTTATGGGAGAAAAATGATTGGTAAAATGCTTAGACTTCTGCGTCCAAAACAATGGTTTAAAAATTTATTTGTACTTGTGCCGCTAATCTTCTCAAAAACTTTCACCGACCCGCTGTGCGTAATTAAGGCGTTTGGCGCTTTTGTCTGCTTTATAGCCATATCGTCGTCAATATATATTTTGAACGATATAATCGATATCGAGAAGGACAGGCTGCATGAAACAAAACGTTTCCGGCCCCTTGCATCGGGAGAAGTTTCAATAGGTTCGGCCGTGATATTAATGATTGTTCTGCTGATATCCGGACTTGCTGTGGCTTTCCTGATAAATCCCTTTACGGTGCTTTGCATGGTGGCATATATAATAATGAATATTCTCTACACGCTGTTTCTCAAAAAGATTGTCATACTCGACATCATGATCATCGCCATCGGTTTTGTGATAAGGGTAATAGCCGGGGCGGTTGCGATAAAAGTATATATATCCTCATGGGTTTTGCTTTGCTCATTTTTCATTGCGCTCTGCCTTGCCGCGGGAAAAAGGAAAACAGAAAAAGCGAGCCTGCAGGAATCTTCAACCAGGCACAGGAAAGTCCTGTCATACTATACCGACGAATTTTTGAAAGGGCTTATTCAAATAAGCATTACCGGCACCACAATAACATATTCGCTTTATACCATTTTGGAATACGATGTTCAAAGCCCGATGATAACAATCCTTTTTGTTGTGTTCGGCCTTTTCCGGTATATGCAGCTTGTTTTTGAAGACAATGAAGGAAGGCTTCCCGAGGAGTTGATCCTGTCGGACAAACCGCTGCTTTTCAGCATTTTCCTTTTCGGCGCGGCCTGGATTATAATTTTCCTTACACTGTAGCGTTGTGTTTATCTTTAATATCCCTGTTTGTCCGGACATGGTATAATAATGAAAAAGAAATGTAAAATATCTTTTTGAACAAGATTTGAAGGAGAAATGATGTTAAGAGCAGTAATCAATTTAATTTTAAAAAGGCCGATCCTGGCCATATACGATGTTACAAAGCTTTGCAACCAGCGCTGCCTCATGTGCAACATATGGAAGACTAAAAGCAACGACATGGACCTTGAAAAGCTTGAAAAGGAAATCAGGAAACTAAGCCGTTTTGGTATCCGCTATGTTTTCATACAGGGCGGAGAGCCGTTAATCCGAAAAGATATAATAGAAGTAATTGACTTGTTCCTGAAATACCATATAAAGCCTACGGTTATAACCAACGGAATTCTGCTTACACCCGAAATTGCCGCAGAAATCGCAAAAAGGCGCTGCAACCTCGCGATCAGCATTGACTCGATGGATCCCGAACTCTTTGCGAAACTGAGGGGCGTGGACAAATTACAGCAGGTTTTGGACAACATTGAAAGAATTTATAAAATGGAGAGAAAGGGAAACTGGTCGATAACCACAACAATAACCGGGTTGTCGAAATTCACCGATATTAAAAAAATCGAGCAGTTTGCAACAGATCACAATTTCATGTACGCCATCCGCCCGTATATCTTTGTAAGGGGTGTGGCGGGCAAAAAGAATGACGAGCTTACGTACCAGTGGAAGGACGTTGCCGAGATATTCCTGTACATGTCTGCAAAGGCAAAGGAAAACAACTTCCTCGCGTACCTTGTCTACCAGGAGCATATCCGGTATATAAAGGGAGAGGGCATGCCTATGTGCGATGCGGCACGGTATTCTTTTGTCATGACCGAAACAGGACTTAAAAGCCCGTGCATAGAGTTTACAGACATTAACTTCAGCCTTGAAACCTTCAGAAAGGACAGGAAAACCTTCTGCAAAAAGCTTGAAGAGTGCAACAGGAAAACTCCGTGCTTCTATAACGATGCCAGGGAAATAGGAGTTTTGTGGCGAAAGAAATGGATAATCCTTCTGAATGCGCCGACGGTTATCCGCCAGCTAATGAAATACGGGAATTTCTTTTAATTACTGTGCGCCTTGTAAGTCCGGCGTTTAAAATATATTAAGCTTGGAGGTTTGGCGATGAACGTATTTGTTACCGGTGCATCGGGTTTTGTGGGAAGCCGTTTGGTTAAGGCACTGTCAGAAGACAGCTCAATAAATCAAATTTTTGCCCTGTACAGGAACAAGGAGCAGATTCCGTTTTTGCCGAAAATAAACCCGGTAATCGGCGACCTGGATAAGCTGCCCCGGATAAGTTGCGATTCACCAATAGATATTTTGATTCATCTTGCAGGATACTTTAAAAGCGAGTCGAAAAAGCTTTGTGAAAGCATAAATCTCCAGGGCACAAAGAATGCCGTTTCCTTTTGCAAAAACAACGGAATTGAAAAGATTCTTTTTTACAGCACAATAAACGTAGATTTGAAATCCAGGGGCTGTTATGCAGGCACGAAGCTGATGGCCGAAGAAGAGGTAAAGAAAAGCGGCCTGGATTATATGATTGTAAGGCCTGCTTTAATATTCGAAGGGAGAACGGGAAGCCTTGGCAAAATAATGGATTATGTCGAGAAGCTTCCCTTTGTGCCTGTGTTCGGAAGCGGAAAAGCAAAAGAACAGCCCATACATATCGATGAACTGATCAGTCTGACAATGGCAATGATCAAGGACTTCAAACCCGGCACCACCCTTTATGCTGCAGGGAAGGATGCAATGGAATTTAAAGAAATGGTACGGGTTATTGCCCGGACAATGAATAAAAAAGGAAGGATTCTTCCTATACCGGCAAAACCGGTACATGCTGTTTTAAGGCTTCTTGAGAAAGCAGGAATCCATATCGGAATATCATCCGAACAGGTTGCCCATATGAGCGAAGATCTTGTTGCGGACATGGACGAGACTCTTAAACTGTACCCGGTGGAACTGAAGCCTTTTGAAGAAAACATCCGGAAAAAATGATATTTACTGTCACATAAGGACGGTGTTTTTATGCTGTCTGTAGTAATACCCGTATATAATGAAGAAAAACAGATTGAAAAGACGATAAACGAGGTCAAAAGCGCAATTTCACCGCTTGGCGAAAGCTATGAAATCGTAGTCATAGATGACGGTTCGGTTGATAAAACCTGGGACGTATTGAAGGATCTTGCGAATAAAAACCCTGAAATTTCAGCATTCCGGTTCAGCCGGAATTTCGGGAAGGAAGCCGCGATCATGGCCGGACTTTCAAACGCAAAAGGGGACGCATGCATTACGATGGATGCCGATCTCCAGCACCCGCCAGGATTAATCCCCGAGATGACAAAACTTTGGAGGGAAGGCTTCGAAGTGGTCGAAGCCGTTAAGAAAGACAGGGGTAAAGAAACATCGCTGAGCCGGTTTTCGGCCTCAATGTTTTATAAAATAATGCACCGGTTGTCGGGCTTCAACCTCGAAAATGCATCGGACTATAAACTGCTGGATAAAAAGGTAGTCCAGGAAATAATCCGGATGCCTGAAAGGGAAACCTTTTTCCGCGGCCTTACAGCGTGGGTCGGATATAAAAGGACAGAAGTATATTTCAGCGTGCCCGAACGGGAAACCGGGGAAAGCGGCTGGTCGAAATGGAAACTGTTCCGTCTTGCGATAACGGCATTTACGTCATTTTCATCCCTACCGCTGCAGTTTGTTACGTTTATAGGGGTTCTTTTCCTAATAGGCTCCATCATTCTCGGAATCCAGACACTGGTAATGAAGCTGAAGGGCTGGGCCATAGGCGGTTTTACCACGGTCATACTACTGCTTCTGATAATAGGGAGCTGCCTTATGATAAGCCTTGGATTAATAGGAATATACATTGCACGTATATATAATGAAGTAAAATCCAGGCCAAGGTATATAATTTCAGAAAAATATGGAAAGGATAAATAAGCGGTAAGCATTACACATAATAAATTTGCATTAAATATTCAGGAGACTTATGAGCAGGACAATCAGGATAGGAACATTTACACCGAAAAATAATATCTTCCTTGCCCCGATGGCAGGCGTAACGGATATGCCTTTCCGCTGTTTGTGTTCCAAAATGGGGGCAGGACTTACATACACCGAAATGATTAGCAGCAAGGGCATGTACTATAACGACAGGAAAACAGAACTCCTGACAATAACCCATCCTGCCGAAGCACCATGCGCGGTGCAGATATTCGGTTCCGAGCCCGAAATTATGGCAAGGGCGGCGGAAAAACTCAGCAAAAGGGATGACATAGCCATAATAGATATTAACATGGGGTGCCCTGCACCAAAGGTTGTAAAGAACAATGAAGGATGTGCGCTTATGAGGGATCCGGACCTGGCATCCGTGATAATAAAGGCTGTTGTAAAGGCATCGGCAAAACCTGTAACGGTGAAATTCAGGAAAGGATACACCGGGGATAACGCGGTTGATTTCGCAAAGATGGCAGAAAGCTCCGGTGCCAGCGCCATTGCTGTCCATGGCAGAACCAGGGAACAAATGTATTCAGGAAAAGCCGACTGGGACGTAATTGCCAGGGTAAAGCAGGCAGTTTCCATTCCCGTAATCGGAAACGGCGATATATTCACCCCCGAAGATGCAATGGAAATGTTCCGAAAAACCGGGTGCGATGCGGTAATGGTAGGAAGGGGAGCCCAGGGGAATCCGTGGATATTCAGAAGAATCCTTCATTACATGCTGCATGATGAGTTATTGCCATACCCGTCCTACAAGGAAAAGTATGATACCATATTGGAGCATTACAGGATGATGATTGAGCTTAAGGGTGAGGAAACGGCAGTAAAAGAAATGAGAAAGCATACCGCCTGGTATATCAAAGGCATGCCGGGGGCCTCGGCATTAAGAGGAGAAATATTTAGTGCAAAATCATTTGAAGGGGTATTAAGCATCCTGGACAGATATTTCAGTGCTTTAGCGTAATTTTTTTCAGGAAATATATTTCCAAAATGCGCTAACTTGTGGTAAACTATTACTGCCTGAATGACGATAAATAATTTTGCAGGTTCGTTAACAAATAGTGTGTGAATGGTTAATTACTGAGTTTGCTATAAAGTTACAATTTCTTTACACATAATCCGGGTTTGTTGACGCACCAGTATACCAGTGATATAATTACTTTGAAATTCATGATATGCTAACCACGCATGTCTTGAATTTATAAAAAACAACAAAGTTAGATTATTAAAAAGGGGAAGCGGCGTAATCTAACTTTGTAAATAAACAGGACCGCTTCTATTAAATTCCAAAAGGGAGGATTTTATTATGAGGAATCTCAAAAAGCTATTTGCAGTTGTCATGGTAGTTGCTATGCTTGCATCAATCATGGTTCCTGCACTTGCAGCTGACGTTCAATACGAAACCGAAGCTGAAATGCTTAAGGATCTCGGCCTCTTCTTAGGAACAAACAACGGATTTGAATTGGAGGCAGAATTGACAAGAGAACAAGCTCTGGCTCTGATGATCCGTGTTATGGGCCTTGAAGAAGAAGTTAAGGCAATGACCCAACCGGAAGTTGCTGAACAAATGGCCAAGGTAGTAGATCCCGAAACAGTTACAGATTGGGCTAAGCCATACGTTGCTTATGCAATTAAGAATGGCCTTACCGATGGTATTGATGCCAAGATTAAGCCAAACGTTAAGTTTGCTGGTCAGCTGACAATCACCGGTAAAGAGTTCATTAACTTCATGCTGAAGGGAATGGGCTACGACATGACCGGCAAGTGGGACGACGTTCTCACATTTGCTGCTGAAACCGGTATGATCAGTGCAGGTGACGCTGTTAAATTTGGTAGCATTACAGTTATGAAGAGAGACTTTGCTGTTGCCATTATGGCATCTGCTCTCAACGGAATGACTGCTTATGGTGTTACTTTGGCACAGTACCTGGTTGACCAGGGAGCAGTTAGCGAAGATAAGATGGTTGAGTATGGTTTCATTACTCCGACCGTTGCTCCGACAGAAGCTCCTGAAGAAATAACTGTTGAAGCTTACGCTGATAATCTTATTCAAGTAGTTGTAGTATTCAGCACTGAGTTGGATGCTGACACAGCTGAAGATGAAGACAACTACAAGATTAATGATGGCGACCTCAAGGTAGAAAGCGCTGATCTCCAGGATGATGGTTCTACAGTAGTATTAACACTGAAATATGACAGTGCTTTAAAAGTAGAAAACCAGGATAAGTTTGATCTTACCATTAAGGGTGTAAAGACAGTAGATGGAGCCGAAATCGAAGAAACAACACTCGAAGATGTTGAATTCTTAGATGAAACTATTCCTACTGTTGTAGATGCACAAGTTATTGGTAAGGATGCTATCAAGGTTATTTTCTCAGAACCTGTTAAGCCTGCTTCTACTAATACAGTAGATAATGCAACAACTTACTATCTTAACAAATCTTCTTTCGTTGTTAACAACGGAAAGCTGTTTGTAAAAGAAGTTATTCTGCAGAACAACTATACAGAAGCTATAGTAAAACTCTACTCCACTCTGAAAGAGGGAGAAGTAACTCTGCAAGTTAAGAGCACAGTTGAAGACTTTGCAGGATTTGGAGTAATTGCTAAGTTAATTACCTTAGAAGTTGTTAAGGATGAAGAAGCTCCTGTTGTTATCGGTTATGAAAAGGCTAAGCCCACAGAAGTAACCCTTATCTGGAGCGAAGACGTTCAGTTCGATGGTAAGAACTTGTCCGAATGGTATCATACCAATGGAAATAACAAGGCTGATGACGTTACTATCGATGGTAACAAGACAACCTTAACATTCAGTAAAGACAACAAACTGCCTGAAGGAACTGCATATGTATATGTTCTGAAAGAAGCAGTAAAAGACTACTGGGATAACAAGAATGATCAGCAGATGATTAAGATTGAAGTTGAGCTTGATACAACTCCTCCTGAAGTTAAGGAAGTAAAACAAGGCGACACTGAAGATACAGTAGTAGTAACCTACTCTGAAAAGATGGATAAAGACAGTGTTCAGAAGAGAGACAATTACACCGTCCTTAATGAAAAGGGAGAAGAACAAAAAGGTCTTGTTAAGTCAGCTCCAGCTGATAAGGATGTAAAGAAAGTTACTCTGAAATTCGACAAGAAGCTCTCTGGTGAATACACTCTTGTTATCAAGAACGTAAAAGACGAAGCTGGCAATAAGATTGAAGAAGTTTCAGTACCATTTACAATTGTAGATAAGACTGATCCAGAACCAGAAGATTTCGATGCATATGTATATTACAAAGGTACTGCTGATCAAATGATCAAGATTACCTTTGGTGAAAAGATGGCTGTTGATGGTAAATATTCTGTTGCTGATATAGAAAAATATCAGTATAAGGATGGAGACACATACAAAGCTTTCAAGAGCTTTGATGATGTAGAGATCGAAGTAGTAGATGACGGTAAAGCAGTAGAAATTTATGTACCTGCAGTTATTGACGGAAAAGCTGCTAATAAGACATTTAATAAAGATGATGTTCTGAGAATTGCTAGAGTAGCTGACGTTGCTGGTAACTACACAGATCTTTACTTCGAATTAACTATTAAAGAACCTAATGCAGTTGAAATTGACACTGTTCATGCAACAGCACGTGACACTGTTAAGATTACTTTCAAGGATGAAGTTAAGTTTGATATTTCTGACTTCACAGTAACTGATGGTGTATATGGCTATGAGCCAGCTGAAGTTGATGTAGATCTTAACGATAAAGGTAAGACCGTTGCAACAATTAAGCTCGGCAAGAAACTTGCTTACACATGGAATGACGGTGATATTCAATTAAAAGTAGATGCTAATCCTAAGACCGAAAATGCATACGGTGTAAAAGTAGATACTGCTACTAAGAACATTATAGATAAGATAGCTCCTGAACTCTACGATGATGGTATTAAAGATACCGGATTCGATAAGACTGGTAATGGTGTTGGTGACTACTTAGAAATCTTAGCAAAAGACACCTTCAGATTTAAACTCTACTTCAGCGAGGCTATGAAGACCGCCGATGTAGACGGTGATGGTACTCCTGACTTAGCATATGCTGGTGCTGACTTCGAGATTTCTATTGATGGAAATAAGTATGCAAATGGTAAGGATTACAGAGTAGTTGATATTACTAATAACGTTATCACATTTGAAATTATTAAGAAGTCAGAAGTTAAAGAGGGTGACAAAATTAAAGGTTACGAAGTAAAAGGCGATCTCGAGATTAAACTTGTTCAAGAGCCTGTATATGTAACTGATAGCAAGGGTAATGCACCTAAAGCTTTTGATACAATCGAATTTGAAGACCTTGAATTCTACAAGGATAAATAATTATTATAAAACCGGAAGATAAAATCTTCCGGTTTTTTCAACTAAAATTTTTGTAACATAAACATAACATATAACCAATTGACACCAAGATAAAACTTTGATACGATTTTGTTCAGAACTTGAACAAAATCGTTTTCTTTTTATACGGTGTTTCGGCCCGTATTGAAAGTAACGAGGACAAACGATTAAAGAACAAAGGCATTCTAAAGCAGTGATATGTAAAAGTATTCATGCTTGCTTTAAATGTCTGATGGCGAAGCTATGCCTTCAGTAGGAAAATATGACAAACGAACTTGAAATTTTAAAAAGCGTTGACGAAGAAAACTCAATAACACAAAGAGAATTGGCAAAAAGAACGGGCATTTCACTAGGGTCGGTGAATGTATTGATAAAAAGGCTTATACATAAAGGCCTTATAAAAATTGAGCACATAAACTCAAGAACCATAAAATACATTCTGACCCCGAAGGGATTGATGGAGAAAGCACGCCTTACATATCAATATGTTGTCCAGTCATACAATTATATTTCCAATATAGAATTAAAGCTTGAGCAGATAATTAACAGCAGAAAAAATACGGGAAAAGTAGTTTTGTATGGTGTCAAAGATGAAATATATGATATAATAACAGCGAAGTTAAGAGCAATGGACGAAGAATTTTATTACATTGAAAGAGGAGGAGATCTTAGCAACATTCAAGAGAAAGATTACATAATTATAACCTGGCATCCAGAGGACATTATTGAAAATCAGAATAATGATTTAAATATTGTTAATTTGTTAAAATGAAAAATAAAACTAAAGAAAAATGTAGAGGAGAAAGTTATGGAAGATATAACATTACGAGAAATTATAGAAGTAGTTTGGAAAGGTAAGTGGTTTATTGCACTTATTACTATTATTGTTTTAATATTGACCGGTATTGGTACTTACATAATGATTCCAAGCTCGCAAAGCGTGGTTGCAATTATTGAGTTAAATTACCCAGGAATTGAGCTTGGTCAAAACCCGGATGGCAGCCAGTTTGATATTCGCCAGCTTAAATCACCGTATGTTATTGAAAAGGCTCTGGAAGAACTTGAATTACAAAATAGCGGTGTAAAACTTGACGAAGTCAGAAGAAATATTGACATTGTTTCAATAATACCAAATGAAATATCTCAGAGAACAGAAACAATGATTAAACAAGGACAGGAATTTGTGTATTATCCCAGTGAGTTTAAGATCACATACAAGGTTAATAAAGCATTTTCGTATAATCAGGGAATACAGCTGTTAGAAACAATAATAAATGAATATAAGAATTATTTCTATAAATTATATTCAGATGTAAAAATAATAGAAAACACTATTGGTACTCTTGATTTTACAGCATATGATTATCCGGATATTGTAGAGGTAATAAACACACAAATTGATACTATACAGGAATTTTTGCAAAGTAAAGAAAAAGAGGATAGTAACTTCAGATCTGCAGAGACAGGCTTCACTTTTGCTGATTTGAACAGAAGTTTTGATATTTTAAAAACCGTAGACACAACTAAGCTTGAATCATTGATCAATACAAATAATCTTACTAAGGATCGTGAAAAGCTTATTAAGGACTATGAATATAAAGTGAAAAGAATGGAACTTGAAATGGCAAAAAAGAGCAGTGAAGCTGAAGAAGCAAGAAGATTAATGGATCAGTTTAAGAAAGAAGACTATGTTTTAATTCCGGATGCAACAAGAAATGAATTAAAAACCGAAAATCCAAGTTCATATTATAATACTTTGGCCGAAATTGCTATTACTGCGAGTGTTGAAGCTGCAAATATTCAGCATGAAATAGAGTATTACAAAAATGAAATTGAACGCTTAAAGGCAGTTACCGATGTCAGCGATGCCATTCTTATTGAAGAAGCTAATAACTTGATTGAAACCATCAAAACCAAAATGGTTGACTTGATAAATATAACTAATGATACATTAGACAACTATTATTCGTATAAATATGGAAGAAGCATTAGACAAATAGCACCTGCTGAAATGGTAACAGGAATGAATGTTTTGATGAACTTAGCAATTGCTTTTGTAATAGGTATTATGGTAGGTGTATTTACCGTATTCCTGAGATTTTATTGGAAGAGCACAGAAAATAATGTAGCTTCAAAATGAATTAATAATTACATGTTGGTAAAAGGACATAATACTCATTCTGTCCTTTTACTTTTAATATGATTTTTATAGTATGATAAACCAGTTGTAAGGAAAGGTAACAATGAGCAAATCTAAAGTAAAATCTAATTCATTAACAAATGGAAATATGGTGAAATATCTCAGAATATTTTTAATAGCATCATTGATGGTTATTATTTTCTACCCGCCATACCTACAGGGGTTATTTTTTGAAAAACAGGTACTACCTACGCAAATAATTGTGTTTATAGTATTTATAATCTTTTTAATATATAAATGGATTAAAAATGACTATTCTTTTTTCAAAACACCGATAGAATATGTAAGCTTTGGTTTCGTAATAGTTTATTTCATTTCTATATTTGTTGCAGTACATACTCGCTCAGCAATAATTGAATGGTTAAAATACTGCATGTATTTTGTAGTATTTTATATGATATCAGATTTAGCTGACGACCTAAAAGTAAAAATGCTATTTCTTTGGACAATAGTAATATCTGCCGTAGGTGTATCTATAATTGGACTTGATGCTGCCATGGGTGGAAACTTCGTTAAGTTATTAAATAGATTCTTCAATATACTAGGTGTTAAAGGCAATCTGTTTTTCGGTTTATTTGTAGATAACAGAATACACTCTACTTTACAATATCCAAATGCTTTAGCATCATATTTAATGGCTGTTTTCTTTATTACTATTGGCCTTTTACTATCACATAACAAGTGGTGGCAAAAAATAATCTTAGGTTCAGCTGCATATATTCTGTTTTTAACTTTTATGCTAACCCAAAGCAGAGGAGCTCAGATACTTTTTCCTATTGCTGTAGTTATATTATTTATAGCAGCACCAAAAGGTGAAAGAATTAAAGTAATTACTCATGTAATAATATTAGCAATTCCAGCAGGTGTAATATCATTATTTATATCTCCATACTTATCTTCAGATCAATTTAACCGAAAAGCTTTTTTACTTTTGCTTATAGGATTACTAATAACAGTGCTTATTAGTTTAGTTGTAAAATTCATAGGAAATCTTTTGCAAAGAATTAGCTGGAAAATATATATAGCTATTATTTCAATTATTATAATAGTTATTTTAATAGGATTGCAGTTTATTATCAATTCATCTGTGCCTGCGGAATTATCGCTAATAGATTCAGATGAAAATAAAACAGTAAATATTTCAAAAGATGTAGTTTTAAAACCAAATAAAGAATATATTTTAAGATTTGAAGCTGAAAGCAATATGAAGGAGGATACCCCATACGCTTTTTCAATAGGAATATATAGTAAAAATATTAGTGACATTCTTTTTTATGAAGTTGATCGGATAATATGGAAAGAATATCCTGTAACTGATGGATTCGATGAAATTGATATTGATTTTAGAACAAAAGAAGATACTAAATTAGTAAATATTAACTTTTCAATTTATTACTCGGGTACGAGTGTTAAGTTAAATAATGCTTCTATTGTTGATGCTGAAACAGGTAAAGTTGTAAAAAAAATAATATTAAAGAACAAATATAACTTAGATAATGTTATATCAAGATTTGAACATATTTGGTTGCAGCACAGTATAGTTACAAGGGCGGTTTTTTATAAAGATGGATTTAATATATTTAAAGATAAGTGGATTTTAGGTGCAGGTGGTGGTGCATGGAATTATCTTTATAGGCAGTATCAGTCATATAATTATGCAAGCAGCCAGGCTCATAATTATCCATTACAGTTGGGCATTGAAACGGGTATATTAGGTATACTTATTCTAATAATTCTTGTTATTGCTCTTATTATTATATATGTAAAATATTATAAGAAAATAAATACCGATGCTGCTATAGCATTTGAAGGAGATTCAGATCATTCAACGAGATTAATTAGCTCGGTAGTAATTACTTCTATAACGTCACTATTGATGCATTCTATTATTGATTTTGATTTTTCAGAATGTGCTATGCTGTTATTATTCTGGCAATTAATTGCTTTGCTTAATCGAGAGTTTTTGGATAATTCGCCAATAGAAGATCTAGTAATGCTCAACGTAAAAATAAAATCAAGAAGAAGTAAATATGTTAAAAATAAAGAGCAAAAGTCAGTAATATTTATTGGAATTTTTATTTCTGTTATAGCTTTATACTTTTCAACGACATTTTTGATAGCATCTTCTATTGCAAAACAATCCTTTGAAAGTTTTCAAAATAACGATTTTGGAACAGCAATTAGTAAAATAGAAAAAGCAATTAATATAGACGGATATAATGAAAAGTATGTTTTAGGTTATAATCCTATACTAAATAGACCGGATATTAAGGCAGGTTTTGTTGATATTTTATTTTTAAAAAAAAATATGTATATGAAAGCTCAAGAAGAAGGAGAGAATATTCCAGATGCTGATTTAAGCCTTTTACAGAAACAGTTTTCAAAAGTTTCTTCTTACATTAAAGATGTTGAAAGGAAAGCAAAAAATAATTTGAGTTTAACAACCGATTTGGCAAGCTATTATTTTAAAGTAGGAGAAATAAATAAAGGGATTTATTATATCAATTCTGCGATAAATTATTTTCCTTTTGAACCTTCGCTTTGGCATTCAAAAATAGATGTATATTACCAGTTAATGGGGAATTACTTTAATGATGGTGATTACGAAAAAGCAGAAGAATATTTGATAAAAGGTTTAAATGTTATTAATGAAGCTATGGAAATAAATAAAAAGAATCTGAATCCATTTGTATTCAGTCAGAATTCGGTAGAACTGTTACAAAAAATGAAGTTTATTAAGGATAATTGGAATAGCGAAGAAATCGCTTATATTAATAAAATTATTCATTATAGTATGTTTAATTTAGATATTAATATGGATGGTATTCCTGATCAATGGAGAATAAGTAATAAAGAATTAATTAACTTATCTGTAAATGAAGAAAATTTGACTGTACAAGCATCTTCAAACTCTTACTTATATACTAATTATCCTATTAAGTTAGAGAAAGGGAAAGCGTATCAGATCGAGATCGATACAAAAGGAAAAGTGGAATATTTGTTTTATTATCTTTCTGGAATTACATCTGGATCTCTACCTTTAGTTAAAGATGATAGCAAATATACAGCTGAATTTTTGATAGAAAATGAACCGGATAAAAAGGGCAACCAATTAATACTATATCTAAAATCAGACTGTGATATAGTAAATATACTAATAAAGGAGAAGTGAACAAGCATAAATAAAGAATTCTTCTACAAACATAAAAAATAACAGTTATGTATGAATCTTTAACTCAACAAGATTTAAATGAGGATATAATTTATAAATAGAGGTATTATATGAACAATGGAAAAAGAATTTATTTGTCTTCCCCGACAATGCATGGTGATGAACAAATATATATACAAGAAGCTTTTGATACAAACTGGGTTGCTCCATTAGGGCCCAATGTAGATGCTTTTGAGCGTGAAGTAGCTGCGTATGTTGGTATAAAACATTCAGTGGCATTAGTTTCAGGAACGGCTGCTATTCACCTTGCTGTAAAATTGGCGGGAGTTAAACCTGGAGATATTGTATTTTGCTCAGACCTGACATTTTCTGCAACGGTTAACCCGATATCATATGAAGGAGCAAAACAATTATTCATAGACTCTGAAACTGATACATGGAATATGAGTCCAAAAGCATTAGAAAAAGCTTTTGAAAAATATCCCAATTGTAAGTGCGTAATAGTCGTAAATCTTTACGGCACTCCTGCAAAACTTGATGAAATACGTGATATTTGTGACAAATACGATGCGATATTGATTGAAGACGCCGCAGAAAGCTTATCTTCTACATATAAAGGAAAACAAACGGGAACGTACGGAAAATATAGCATTTTATCTTTTAATGGAAATAAACTAATTACCACATCAGGAGGTGGTATGCTTCTTTCAGATGACGAGGAGGCAATAAAAAAAGCAAAGTTCTGGGCAACACAGGCACGTGACCCTGCTCCATGGTATCAGCACAGCGAAATAGGATATAACTACCGTATGAGCAATATTGTTGCGGGTATCGGAAGAGGCCAGCTATTACATATAGAAGAGCATAGAAACCTTAAAGAGAAAATTTACAACCGTTATAAAGAAGGCCTTAAAGATATGCCTGTTAAGATGAATCCATATCTTGAATGCAGTAATCCGAACTTTTGGCTTAGCTGCATAACAATTAATCAAGAAGCAATACATATTTGCACACCAGAAAAGATTCGCCTTGCACTAGAAGAAGAAAACATCGAATCTCGTCCGATTTGGAAGCCAATGCATATGCAGCCTATATTTGCAGATAGGGAATATATTTGTGTTGACGGAATTGATGTAGGAAGGGATATATTCGAACGTGGAATTTGCCTGCCTTCAGATATAAAAATGACGGAAGAAGATCAGCAAAAAGTTATTAATATTATAAAAAAATGCTTTTAGAGGTTATTTATAAATGTATGCAAAATATATAAAACGTCCGCTTGATTTTATTCTAGCCCTGTTAGCTTTTATTGTCCTATTGCCTGTTATTACTATTCTGGTAATCATTGGTGCAATAAAAATGAAAGGCAATCCTTTTTTTGTGCAACCAAGGCCGGGGAAAGATGAACGGATTTTTAAACTAATAAAATTTCGCACAATGACTTACGAAAAAGATGAGAACGGAAATCTCTTGCCAGATGAAAAAAGACTCACAAAATACGGGATTTTTCTTAGATCTACGTCACTTGATGAATTGCCCGAATTAATTAATATAATCAAGGGTGATATGGCGATTGTAGGACCAAGGCCGTTGTTGGTGAAGTACCTTCCGTTTTACAATGAGCAACAAAGAAGACGTCATAAAGTTCGTCCAGGATTGACCGGTTATGCACAGGTACATGGACGAAATGCAATTTCGTGGGAAGAAAAATTCATGCTAGATGTCAAATATGTAGATAATATAACATTTATTGGTGATTTAAAAATCTTGTTTCATACATTTATTATTGTCTTAAAACGACAGAATATAAGTAGTAAAACAAGTATAACTATGGAAGAATTTCAAGGGGTTCAAGAACAAATAAATTAATATGTATATGTAACAAAGACTTTTCAAGAACGAGAGAGAAGAAATGAATAAACTTATCATTATTGGTGCAGGTGGTCATGGAAAAGTGATCACGGATATAGCAATAAAAAATAGATATACAGACATTGTTTTTGTTGATGATCGAGCCAGAGGCTTTTGCATGGGGTTTCCCATTGTGGGAACTGTATCTGACTTGAAGATATATGACAATGGAAAAACAGACTTTATAATTGGAATTGGAAATAATTCTATCAGAAAAATGATTGCCGAGCAATATCATGTTAATTGGGTTACCCTGATCCATCCCTCTGCCCAGATCGCGTCAGGAGTACAGATCGGAGTGGGAACGGTCATTATGGCAGGAGTTATTGTCAATCCTTGTACATCTATCGGTAAACACTGTATATTAAATACGGGAGCGATTATAGAGCACGACAATGTGATTGATGATTTTGTTCACATTTCTCCCAATGCTGTACTGGGTGGTACTGTACGAGTGGGAGAAGGCACTCATATTGGTATTGGCGTAACAGTAAAGAATAATATAGAAATATGTAAAAATTGTATAATAGGGGCAGGAGCTGTTGTAGTTAAAAACATTGCAAATGAAGGTATTTATGTGGGGGTTCCTGCGGGGAAGTTGAAGAAATGAAAGTATTGCAAGTCGTCAAAACATCTTCTGGTGCTGTTTGGGCATTTCAACAAGCAAAATACCTTATAGAAAAAGGTGTTTCTGTAATAACTGTTCTTCCCGATATAGATGGAAGTACGGCAAAGAAATATATCGATAACGATATGGAAATAATCGTAAGTGATTTTTCACTTCCTGTATTAAAGCCGTGGAAAATCGTTTCGAGGATAAAAAGTATAAAAAAAGCAGTGGATACAATAAAACCAGATATTATTCATATGCACTTTGTCACAAATGCAATTATGGTTAGAATTGCATTGAGACGTTCAGGTGTGCCTCGTATTTTTCAGGTCCCGGGCCCGCTTCATATGGAATCTCCTTTGTTCCGTTTCGTTGAAATAGCAACGTCCCAAAAAAATGACTATTGGATAGGTGCTTGTAAAAGAACGTGCCAGTTGTATTTAAAAGCTGGAATAGAAAGCGATCGGGTGTTTTTGGGGTATTATGGTGGTTACGGTGGGCAAGCTTGTGATGAATATATACCTGCTTCAGGTATCCTTCATAAGGAGTTTAATATTCCCAGTAATATAGATTTGGTGGGGATGGTAAGTTATTTCTACAAACCGAAATGGTTTTTGGGGGAGCATCGCGGCATCAAGGGTCATGAGGATTTTATAGATGCAATTTCTATTACAAGAAAAACAAACCCTAATATCAAAGGTGTGATCATTGGAGGTGCATGGAAAGGCTCTGAATCATATGAAAAAAAGGTGCATGAATATGCTTCAAAGGTTTGTCCTGACGGAATTGTGTTTACTGGCATGCGAAATGATTTAAAAAAAATATACCGCGAACTAAGTGTTGCTGTTCATCCTTCTCATAGTGAGAACCTTGGCGGAGCAGCTGAGAGTCTCGCTGCAGGTGTCCCTACTGTGACTACTAAAGTAGGTGGTTTTACAGATATTGTTATAGATCATGTGACAGGGTTAACCGTGACCCCACAAAATGCTAACGAGCTTAGCAATGCAATTATTACACTGCTAAATAACAAAGAAAAAGCGCGGCAGATGGCTGAAAAAGGAAGGGAGCTTGTTAGAGATATGCTTGATATCAAATCCTGTGGTGATAAAATCAACGAAATTTATTCAAAAGTGTTGGAAATGAAAAAAACGTATTACGGCGCATCAGTTGGCAGGGAGAATGAATGAATGTAAATAAAATAGATAAAGAAGTAAAAATACTTGTGTTTTCTGTTCCCTCATGGAATAGCAAAGTAGGAGCTAATAGTTGGGCAGCATTGTTAGAATCCTATCCATCCAGAAATATTGCTAGTGTCAGCATCCGAGATGATATACCCGATAGTCCCGTTTGCGGAAGATATTTTACGATTTCGGAAAACAGAATTATCAAATCTATTTTGAATCGTAAAATAAAAACAGGTTATGAAGTTACTACCGCTGCGTATGCTGAAAGTCTTATAGACCTTTCAGCACAAAAACGTAGATATAGCAGATATCAAAAAAGGCGTAATTATTTAATGCTTCTGGTAAGGGAAATGGTATGGAAACTGGGTAAATGGAAGACCAAAGAATTCGATTCTTTTTTGGACGATTTCCAGCCTGATTTAATTCTACATTCAATGGATGGATATATTCATATGAATAGAATCGTTAAATATGCTATACAAAGGACTTCAGCAAAGGCAATCGGATATATTTGGGATGATAATTTTACATATAATGTATCTAATTCATTGGGTTTCAAAGTATACAGATATTTCCAACGCAGAAGCTTGAAAAGTCTGGCCAAAATAACTGATAACTTTTTTTCAATTTCAGAGAGAACAAAACTAGAAGCAGATGCTTTTTTTCATATAGATTCAACAGTTTTAACAAAGCCATTAAACAGTATCCCCAAATTTGAAGAAAAGGAATATGCACCGCCATATAGAATTCTGTATACAGGAAGTCTAATTATCGGTAGAGATGAAACATTAAAAACGCTTATCAATATTCTGGAATGGATTAATATAGATAAATTGTTTTTTGTTCTTGACATTTATACGGGGACCGGGCTAACTGAAAAAGATAGGGATTATTTTAACAAACCATATATTCAATTACATGAGGCTATTCCTCAAAGCGAAATATTGAAAAAGCAGCAGGAAACGGATATATTATTATTTTTAGAGGCGCTTTCTGGTTCATTTGTAAACAGCGCTCGATTGTCATTCTCCACAAAAATAACGGATTATTTATCCTGTGGAAAGCCGATTCTTGCAATAGGAAATAGAAACACTTGTCCAATTGCATATTTTATTGAAAATGATGCGGCATTGACAGCTTGTGATGAAATGCAAATTAAAAAAGTACTGAAGGAAATCCTAAGTAATCCGCAAATACTTAATCAATATGCAGAGAATGCTTGTGCTTGCGGCATCAGAAATCATGCACCAGAAAAGATTATGCAAACATTTAATAGAGTGATAGAAAAAACTGTAGGTCAAAGGAAAGAACTATCAAATGGCTGATGGTATTCTTATAGTTTGTGGTTATTTTCCCGCCATGTTTGAAAAAGAATATTTAGAAAACTCCATTGGTCTTGCACAGATTGCCGCCAATAAACTTCAAGAAAACATTATTCTAGGAGTAAAGGAACTTACTGGGGTTAAACCATCAGTTGTTACAGCCCCTTTTGTAGGGTATTACCCTCATGGTTATAAAAAAATTCTAATTAGAGGTTGCACATTTGAAGACGATATGGCAAATTATGAGATTGTTGGTTTTCTAAATCTAAAAGGAATTGAAACATATATTAAATCAAAAAAGATTTTGAAAGCTATAACGAAATGGTATAAGCGTTCTCCAGAAAACCGTAATATTATCGTTTATTCCCATTACGCAGGCTTTATGAGAGCAATCGGAAAAGCCAAAAGACGTCTTCCGGGTTTAAAGGTATGTTGTGTCATAACGGATATGCCGGAGTTATCTCAAAGCAAGCCTAGGTCTTTGCTGGGTAGGATAAAGGTGCTTCCCAGCAAAATCATGTTTTATATTACATACAAAAATATTCCATATGTAGATTATTTTGCACTGCTATCAAAACACATGGCAACAGCGCTGTCATTAAGGCAGGATCAATATTGCGTAGTGGAATGCATGTGTAATCCAAAAGATGAAGTATCTGCCAAGAACCCATTTATTGAAAAACGTCAGGAGGAGAATGTATATTTTGCATATACAGGAACACTGGACAAGCAATACGGAATAAAAGAACTGCTTTTAGCATTTAGTAAAATCGATGATAAACATTTTCGACTGTGGATCTGTGGAGATGGTAATGGAAAAGAAGAGGTACTCCGGGCTATAGAAAAAGACTCAAGAATTGAATACTTCGGTGTTCTGACACATAGTGATGTAGTTGATTTACAACATGCAGCGGATATACTAATAAACCCTCGATCCTCAGAAGGAATTTTTACAAAGTATTCGTTTCCTTCCAAGACAATTGAATATATGCTTGCTGGAAAACCTGTTATTGCCTATAAGCTTCCGGGAATCCCAGAGGAATATGATACGTATATTTGCTATATACCCGAAACTGAAAACGGTCTAAAGGATAGTATTGTACAATATGGATATATGGCAAAGGAGATCTTAGAGAACATCGGTGCAGGAAATAAAAAATTTGCATCGGAGTGTAAAAATTATAGAAAGCAAACCGAGAAAATACTGAATTTGATGAGGATTCAATATGATAAATACACGAGTAAAAATTGATCGTAGGGCATTTTTTTCAATCCTAGCGCAGTTGTATATCCTGTTGATAAACGTGGGTTTTACTATGTATGGCTCTGATCAGCTAACAAAATTATCGATTTTTTCATTTTTCAATACAATAGCTGTGATGGTATTCCTCTTCATTGTTGGGGGAAAAGTATTTTCCGTTTATACCATGTTTATGCTTTTTTTGGCTGTGTTTCATTTTGGTCAGGCATGGCTATTCGGTTTTGGAGGCGTCGTAGATACAAACATTTCATATGATATTTTTTCACTGTATCCCGAGAGTGAGCTGTATCATATTTTGCTATTTAGCTTACTCGCATATAACCTGATTGCGTTTTTTTTACTTTGTTCTTTGTGTAAAAAAGATGGACAACAAGTACTGCAGGAAAAACAATCTGTTGAGGAAATGGAATATGATCGTCAAAACGTTTTAAAATTTGGGAAATTGTTTTTTACTATCCTGCTGATTCCTGTGTCCATTTATGATTATTTAATTGTTACCATTAGCGCTGTATATGGTCATTTGGGGCTTTACGAAAATTCCGCGAAATTATCAACTTGGGCAGCAGCAAACAGTTATTTTCCTTTGGCCATTATCATTGTTTTACTTGCTTCCGATCCAAAGAAGAATGGTTGGAAATGGATGCATTATTATGCCATTATTCGTTGTCTGCTCCTTATGTTGCTGACAGGCAAAAGAGGCTCCTTTGTGATTCCGCTGATCATTTATTTTTATTGTAGACATACTTTCATTCAAAAATACAAAAAAAAGCATATTGTTTGGATTGCTTTAGGCACCATTCTGTTACTGACTGGCCTTTCCTTTATTGCTTACGGAAGAGGCGATTACAGTAGTTTGAATTTTACTGAGTTTTTATTTGGGAAAAATATAATAACGCAAACATTATCCGAATTTGGAAGCACATTTACAACAACTATACTTTCATATCGATATACGTTGGCACATGGATTCCTGAATGGTAAATCTTACCTAGGGGCTTTATCGGTCTTTTTACCTTTTTCGGACTATATTGCTTCAAATTTAAAAGAGTATTTTTCTATTGCAACAATCTTAAATCCATACTCTCCTTCCGGCGGTGCTTTAGGTGGATCACTGTTTGGCGAATTGTATATTAATTTTGGATATTATGCACTGTTATTATCACCTCTGATTGCTTGGGCGGTGGGAAAAATCGAGAAAGTGATTCAAAATCGAAGTAAATATAAGCTTTTCTATAATTGCTGCAGTATATATATAACATATGGTTTTTGGATTTGGGTAAGGGGAAATTTTGTTGATGTGGTATTCGTATCAAAGAGAATATTGTACGTATGGATACTTTACAACGTTTATATCTTGGTTTTTAGAAGGAAATCTGTAAATGAAGCAAAAAATATTAATTGTATATAGTAAGATGATAGTAGGCGGTAGTACTACCAGTCTATTGTCATTATTAAATGAACTTGATTACCAACGCTTTGAAGTCGATTTATTGCTATTTGAAAAAGGCGGCGTTCTGGAAAAGCAAATACCACGGGAAGTAAACATTTTAGACAACAGTTTTCTTCATATGCAGAAATTACCGTTGTCATATGTATTCGCTTTTATTTTTGCTTTTGTTAAAAGTAAGTTGAAAAGAAACATTTTGATTCGTTCACAAGTAATGTCCAAGTATTTAGCGAAAGGGCAGGCGCCTTTGGATAAACAGTACGATGTTGCCATTGCTTACCTGGAATTTTGGCCAAGCCAATACGTCATTCAAAAGGTGAATGCCAAACGAAAAATACTATGGTTGCATGTGGATTATGCAAGTACAAAGCTGGATATGCGTTATGACAAGCAAATGTATGAAAGAGCCGATGCTGTTGTTACCGTGTCTGAAGCATGCAAAAAAAACTTAATGGAACTTCTTCCTTCAGTCAATAATATTTATTGCATTCACAATGTTCTTTCTGCAAAGACTGTACGTAATTTGGCTGCTTCATATACTATTGATACGGAACAGTATGCAGCTGACCTTATTTTTGTAACCGTTGCAAGAATTGATTTTAACTCTAAAGGTCATGACCGGGGAATCACTGTCTTTAAAAAGATAAAAAAGTTATATCTTCATAAGAGTTTTAAGTGGCTTATCATTGGTGATGGACCTGACAGAAAGCAATTACAAAGTATGATTGAAGAAGCTGACCTTAAAAACGAAGTCATTCTGTTAGGAGAATTGACGAATCCGCATCCATACGTGAAAATGGCAGATTTCTTTTTTCTCCCGTCAAGATATGAGGGCCAGCCTATGGCTGTAACCGAAGCCCAAATGAACGGTATAATTCCGTTAGTAACCAATTATGCCTCGGCACATAATCAAATTATAAACATGGTTGATGGCTTAATATGTGACAACCATGATGAAGCATTGTTTTCCATGATTAATAAAATATTTTCTGGAGAAATAGACGTTTGTGCTATGAAAAAGCGGCTTGCAGAAACAGATTATTCAAACAGAGAAGAAATTGAGAAAATATATCAATTATTATGTGATAGGTAGGAGAAATTCGATGAATACGAAAGTTATGAAACTTTCCCATTCGATTTATCAGAGGTTATTAAATAAAGTTTGGGAATTAACAACTATGAAGTATTATAAAGTTTCTTTTAAATCGTGCGGAAAAGACTTGCGCATAGCAAAAGGAGTTATTATTGAAGGCCTCTCAAATATTGAAATGGGAGATAATGTTTATATTGGTCCGGGTTCAATAATTTATTCTACTGAAGCTTCGTTAACGATTGGAGATAATTTTCTTGCTGGTCCAAGACTTACTATCATAACTGGGGATCATAAGTTTGATGTTGTAGGCAAAACAATTGCCGAAACGAAAAAAAGACAGCTTATCGGATAAAGATGTTGTTATTGAATCGGATGTCTGGTGTGGTGCTAATGTAACAATACTAAAAGGTGTAAGAATTGGTCGTGGCAGCGTAATTGCGGCTGGAGCAGTTGTTACAAAAGACATAGCGCCTTACAGCATTTACATTAATAAAGACCTAATTAAGCGGAGGTTTACCGAAGAGCAAATTATTGAACACGAAAGGCTAATGAGAGAGGTAACTTGAATATGTCAGTAAAAATTGGTATA